>Ga0210040_10000981_pt1 | contig 45322 bp, 39 predicted proteins | sample CryGeyCG12114_NA_FD_185462 | JGI IMG/M metagenome (GOLD analysis project Ga0210040, IMG submission 185462) | Groundwater microbial communities from aquifer - Crystal Geyser CG19_WC_8/21/14_NA (SPAdes) (version 2) | ecosystem: Environmental > Aquatic > Deep subsurface > Groundwater | place: USA...
ATTTGCCCGGCAATAGTTCTTGTACCCGCTCCCAAGCCTGGTCATTTATTTCATAGCGCCGCATATACTTTTTAACTTCTTAACATAACGAATTATATATAATTCATTTATTTGTCAACACGACCTAATCACATAAAACTAAAAACCACTAAAATATGGCTCGTATTAAAATAGATTTGCCCGTTGCTTTTACTTTTGCTACGCAATTACCGGTTCGCATTTCGGATATCAACTACGGTGGCCATTTAGGTAACGATGCGGTACTGGCTATGCTGCACGAAGCGCGCTTGAGGTTTCTGCAACACCATGGTTATGCGGAGTTGAACCTGGCGGGGAAAAGCCTGATTATGGCAGATGTTGCTATAGAATATAAAGGCGAGGGGTTTCATGGCGATTTATTAACCATACAAGTTGCCGCTCACGATTTTAATAAATACGGGTTTGATGTTGTTTACCGCATAACCAATCAGGATAATAAATTAATTGCTTTGGCTAAAACCGGTATGCTCTGTTTCGACTATAATACCCGCAAAGTATCTTCTTTGCCAGCCGAAGTGCCAGTGAAATTAGGGCATATTTAAAAAAAAATAATCAAATAAATTTTAAACTATTTAGGGTTGTTGTAATCTTTAAAAAGGAGAAACTATTGGAATATTAGCAAAAAAGCAAACCTTAAAGCCTTTTTTACAGTTTAAAGCAGAAATAATACCAATAGAGTAAATATTTCTGAGTTATGAATCAGGCAAGGTTTGAGCAAATGATGGCGCGCTTGGAAAAGGAGAGAGAAGAATTTGTTTCCCGCCTCAGTCCGGAGCGCCAGAAAGAATACCGGCAAAAAGAAGAAGAGCTAAATCAGCAAAAGCAAACAAGCAACAAAGCCGGCCAAAATCAAAAACTGTTTTAATTTTAAGAAAGCCGCTCATTTGCAATATAAAGCATAGCCTTACCTTATGGGCTAATGCTATCATAAAAGCTTTATATCGGCGTAAAAGTACTTACCTAATCTGGGGCAGTAGGTTATAAATTAAGGTGTTTCTTCCGGTAAGAATGAAACTAAAGCGCCTTATTTTTTGTAATTTTGCTGTATGGAAACCACACAAATTAAAAAAGATATCCGCAAACTATCGCTTGATGAATTAAAAGCATGGTTTGTTGAAAACGGGGAGAAACCGTTCCGGGCCAAACAGGTATACGAATGGCTCTGGAAGCATGCGGCCCAAGGGTTTTCCGAAATGAATAACGTCTCGTTACCACTGCGCGAAAAATTAGATCAGCATTTTGTTATAAACCGGGTTACAGTAGCCACCCAGCAAATAAGTAAAGACGGTACCATTAAATCAGCTTTCCGGTTATTCGACGGTAATTTAGTGGAAGGCGTTTTAATTCCGCACGAAGACCGCATGACCGCCTGTGTTTCGAGCCAGGTAGGTTGCTCTTTAACTTGTAAGTTTTGCGCAACCGGCTACATGGAACGTAAACGAAACCTGGATGCGGCCGAAATTTACGACCAGGTAGTTTTGATAAACGAGCAATGCCTGCAGCAATACGGCCTGCCGCTGACTAATATTGTGTACATGGGCATGGGCGAACCGTTGCTGAATTATGCCAACGTAGTAAAAAGCGTGGAACGGATAACGGCGCCGGACGGCCTGAACATGGCGGCCCGCCGGATTACTATCAGCACTGCCGGTATTGCTAAAATGATTAAGAAACTAGCCGACGATGGCGTAAAAGCCAACCTGGCACTTTCGTTGCATGCTGCTAACGACGTGAAGCGAAACGAGATAATGCCGATAAACGAAACCAACTCGCACGCTACGCTTTCCGAAGCGCTGAAATATTACCACGAGCAAACCGGCCGTAAAGTAACCTACGAATACATTGTGTTCGAGAACTTTAACGATTCTTTACAGGATGCCGAAGAGTTGCTGCGCTTTACGCACCTGATACCCTGCAAAGTAAACCTGATTGAATATAACCCGATTGCTGCGGCGCTATTCCGGAATACCGACGACGACCGTTTGTCTAAATTTGTATATTACCTAGCTGACCGCGGCGTGCAGGTAAATGTGCGCCGAAGCCGGGGCAAAGATATTGATGCCGCCTGCGGCCAATTAGCTACAAAAGAAAAAGAGTTGGTTATGTAACCAACTCTTTTTTATAATCAATTAATTTCAAACTATATTATTAAGGGCTTTAAAAAAGAAAAGCAGCTCACCAAAGGTAAGCTGCTTTTTCTGCTTTAATTATCCACCACAAATAATTAAATCACCCTAAATCTAGGACCGGTAAACTGCTATGTTTGGCTTTCGGAAACCAAATCGTATATCAGTTTTATTTCTTAAAAGGCTTTCGTACCAATCGTTAAGCAAAATCTGGAATAACGATTATTTAGTATTTGCCTTTGTTTAATAGATATTTACTATTAAAACCTGTGCAAATATACGGTAGTTTTTAATAAAGGTACAAGTATGTTGCATATTTTTTAAAGGTAATTTTAAAAATTTAGTATATTTATAAAATAAAGCGCTTTATGAGTATCTATTTTGAAAAGGAAGGCTATTAAGGAAGGTAATGAAGAATATTTTTTAACGGGATAACCGGCTATTTTTATACTTTATTTATTCGGGTCTTTAATCCGACAGAATACTTTTTGCAAAAGTGAGCGGATCTCTCTGTAGTCCGGCCGTTGCAATCGGCGGGTACATTTTATATTATCTTGATTTTACAATTGAGATGGCGTGTTTTCTGATTTAAAAGCTCATACCCATCCGGAAAAGCATGCGCTTATAGTGATTTTTATCGGTGCGGGTCTGGAATGCTTCTTCGATGGTACTGTTAGCTCTTTGGCTGCGATAGCCCAGGCTAAAGACAAAAGCATGCGTTTTGCGGGAATTAAATTTCAGGCCCAAGGTCGGGCTCCAGAAAAAGCCACCGTCAAGGTCGGCGGGTAAGTTGGGGTTATTTAGCCAATCCAGGGCGTAACCAGCATCCAGGCCGTAAAAAGGGCGCACCCGGGTTTTGGTTATATCGCCGCGTACGCCCAGGCCTACCGGTAGCAAGGTTAATTGTTCATAAGTATCGATGCTCGTGACCAAGCCTAGCGCAAAAGCCGGGTAAAACTGATAACCGTTAAAAGTTTGCACCGACAGGCCTACAATCCGGCTGGCGTTACTAAATGTGGGTACTGTGGGCCGATAACCAACACTCAGACCTATTTCGGATATATTCAGGTAACCGGACGTGTAAGGATAGGCAAAACCGGACTTTGTGTATTCGCGGGCTAACCGCGCCACTTCTGTGGTTTTAAATACCAGCAAATTCTGACCAACAATTTTTATTTTTACTTCTCCGGCGGTACTGTCTTCCAGTAAATGTCCCCGGATAATGCTGCCGTTTTTGAGGTATACCACATCCTGCCAGCCTTTTTTCTGAGCCAGCAGGGGAGTGGTAAACAACATTAGTAAAAAGAAAACAGGTAAAAAATGAATTAGGTTAAATCTTTTCAAAGATAAATATGGGTTAAGTAAAAACTAAATCTGGCCTGATTTAAAACAATGGAAAACCTAATTTGCCTTATTTACAGGTATTCTACTTAAGTACTTTATGTTCTTCGGATCAGTGTAATCGAATTGGTATAAACCGTCGGTTCCTACTGCCAGTAGGGTATTGCCCAGGGGTATCACATCAAACATATCTATATCCTTAAAATAGGCCAGTTGGTGGTTGCCTACGGTTAAAGGATTTTCGGCATTAAAAACTTTTAAACCATAACTGCCTTCGCAAACAAATAAAGTATTGGCATCTATTCCCAAGCCGTAAGGGCTCTGCATCGGAAACGTTTTGCGCAATACCGGTAAACTCGGGTTAGATATATCTACCACATCTAGTTGGTTGGCAGTGCCGCCACAAGAACCATTCTGGTTAGAACGCAGCGTAACGTAGGCATAATCGCCCGAAACAACTACCGGGTCGCAAAGCGTCATGTGCGAATAGCGGCCTAAGTAAGTAGGGGTGGCCGCCTGCTCAATGTCATAAATTAACATACCGCTGTTGGTGCCGATAAATAGTTTATCGTGGTAAGGAAAAATAGTTTCGATACCGCCGGCCATGGATACCACATTACCTGGTTGGGGAGCGGCCGGGTTGCTGATATCTACCACCCGCATAGAGAAGGAATTAATAGCGTATAAATGTTGCCGGTTAATAGCAAAACGGGCCATAGAACCGGCTAGGCCAGTAGTGCCGCCAACCGGACTAGAAGCAGGAGCCGCCGAATTATTGAAATTACCCCAAGCACTATCGTCAACCCACCCGCCACGAGTATCCGAGTCATCGCAAGCGCGCTCTTGCGTAACAATGCGGGTGTTATAACCAATCGTAACCATATCGGTTAGGCTCGGTTCCGGGCTGCCGGAAGTAGCAGTAGTAGGGCTAAAAAGATTATAATGGTGGTTGATTAAAACAGCCTGGGTAGGATCGGAAATATTTAGGGTGAGTAAATCGGGACCGGCATCGGCAAATAAAAAATGATCCCGGATGGCTATATCTACATTGCCCGGAATAGAGATAAACGCAATGTTTTTAGGTGTCTTGGGGTCGGAATTATCTATTACGTGAATGCCTTGGTAAGGCTCGTTTATAAAAATATAACCGTCTTGGGTGTAAATTTTACCCGTAGTACTTAACGCATGGGCTGGCTCTGATTTTACAGCCTGGGCCAGCTCCGACCGCTTCATCAGGATAGGTTCCTGCACGGTGTACGTAATAGTCGTTTCACATTCATCGGTGCACGACGATAGGCCGGTGAGCAGTAGCAAAGATAAGAGATATAAGCTCCTGAACCGGTTACTCACTTTTAGAGAAGTAGTTATAAATGGCATAGGCGAATTTGTTTTAAATGATTTTACAGGATAGATTAGATAAAGAATCAGCTGTTTTAAGTTTTTCTTATTTGGTAAGAAATTCCTAATCGTAAATACCGGGTGTAAATTCCTGATGTGGGCTTGGTTCCTGCCGGTGTTTCGAAATAATTAGTTAAGCCATAAGAATACCCCACCAATAAGCCTGTTCTTTTATAAGTTAGTTGCGCGTTGGCGCGTACCCGTATATCAATAGGGGGCTGATTTAATTCAAGATGGGTAGTATAATGCCCCCCTTGTTGAGTGATCGCGTCTCCTTGCTCTGTGCTTTTTAAACAAAGGCCGGCCTCCGGGCCAACAGTTAAGTTTAAGATAAACTTATTTAAAGATATTCTTTTGCCTACTACTGGATGTACCGTTAGGTATTGGTTGGTCAAAGTTGTTTTACCGGATGCATTAGGCAATGGCGACCGGAAGCTGCTATAAGGTAGATAAGCATTGGTTATCTGGACCTGGCTTTTTAGATTTTCGTACCCGATTTCCAGGCCGGCCAAGATGTTATTACTGAAGCAGTTTTGCCCTTGTAAAGCCAAACCATAAGAAAACCCGGCTTTCTTTCCGTAAGGATTTAAGGTGAAATTAGGTGCCTGAAGAGTCGCATCGTAGTAGAAAATGTCGGAGGAGCGCGTAGCCGATTTGCCGCCGTAATGAAATATACCGGAATTAAGGTGTACTGCATATTCCAGTTTTTGCCCGTAAGTTAAAACCGGGATAAAGAGCAGGAATATAAATAAACCAACTTTTTTCCTCCTTTTTACATCGGTAGTCGTTTTAGAAGCAGCCATGGCTATTGGTAATTATAGAAAAGCAGGTGATCGCAACGGTTTGCCCTACCATGCAGATAGAAGCCGCCTCCACTTTGTTATAACGAGTACTTACCCGCTGGTCATCTTTAAAAGAAAAGTTTTGTAATGGTTGGGAGGCGTCATCGGGCAGAGGAGATGTGCCGTCCCAGCCAACCGGCTCCAGTTTTTGTTCGTTATCCAGAACCAAGATATAATCGCAACCGTCTAAACCCTGCCTATCTTTTAGAGTAGCCAAGGTGGTGCATGCCGTGGCGGGTAAATCTTTTCCGGTACAGGAGTTTAAAGAAAGCAACAGTATTACAAATACCAGTACGTGCAGCAGCAGGTTAGAAATGGCATACACTTCACGCTTTTGTTTAGTAGATAATTTGTACATGGGTAATGAAAATTGAGTTTCTATACCCATGACCCATCTATACGCCAGGCGGTTGCATCACCTGATGAATATTTTAATTTATAAAGCCGTTTTACCCTCCCGCCCTATCTTAAGAACAGAAGGAGAGCTTTTAAAGCTATTTTTGATCAAGCTAAATGGACGTTTATAATTGTCCATTTAGCTTAATAATGGACAATTATAAAGCTATTTACTTACGCTTTCCGGAAACGTCCTTCTGCTTTGGGCCGGCCGGCCGCAAAATCATCTGTTTCTTCGTGGCCTACTTCTTTCACCTGTATCTGCACGGCGTTTTCTTTAGGTCGTATTTTCTGGCCAAACATAGCGGCAAATTGCTGCGTAAATTCAGCGCCAAAAAATAAGATGAGCGAAGAATAATAAATCCAGACCAGGATAATAATGATGGAACCGGCCGCACCATAAGCTGAGCCCGGATCACTTTGCCCCATGTAAAACCCAATCAGGAATTTCCCCAGTACAAATAATAATGCTGTTAAAAAAGAGCCTACCCATACGTCTTTCCACCGGATAACGGCATCGGGCAGGTACTTATAAATAAGCGCAAAAAGGCAGGTAATCATCCCCAGCGAAACAATAATGTTCAGAATATAAAAAAGTACTACGGCAATATCCGATAATATTTGTTCCAGGTAATCACTGAAAAAAGAAAGACCCGTACTGATTACCAAAGAAACTAACAGTAACAGTGCCACGCTTAATATTAAACCAAAAGATAAAAACCGGTCTCTCAGTACCTGTAAAAAGCTATTTTTAGGATTTACTTTTATATTCCAGATAGAATTAAGCGAATCTTGCAGGGTAACAAAAAAGGTGGTTGCCCCAAATATTAAGGTGCCGATGCCCACCACAGAAGCAATGCCGCCCGTACCGCTTTTATTTACATTTTGAATAATGGTTTGTAATTGTTGGGCGCTTTCTTTTCCTAAAACGCCCTGCATTTGGTTATATAACTGACCACTAAATGCTTCCTCGCCCCAAATGGCGCCGGCCGCTGAAATAACGATGAGTAACAAAGGTGGCAGTGAAAATATAGTATTATAGGCCAAGGCGGCGGCAAGCCGGAAAGAATTATTTTCCATAAATTGCCCTACCGTAGATTTTGTTAAAGACCAGATATCTTTTGCCGTATGTTTTGCCATGTTAAATGGGAATAGGTTATCGAGAAATGCTGTATATTTTGGCTTTGTTACGTTTGGGTAGCTATTTTGTTAAAACCAGGTGCAATATTCCCGGCATTCAAGAATAATCGGGGCCGCATTTTAATAGAATATACTTGTTGTAAAAGCGGGTATCTACCGGGTAAATGATTACTTTTAAATATTAAAGTTTTTAAAATCTGCTTTTTAGGTACTAACCTTTAAACCGAACCCCATGAAACATGTTTTTAATTATTCGTTCTTAAAAGCCCAGGTAAGCACGGCTTTGTTTTTATGCTTATTGCCGGTATTAAGTATGTGCCAGAAAAAGCAGGAGGACGTTAATTTGGATGTCCAGGCCACAGCTATTGCCGATAAAGTAATAAAAACTATGGGCGGGCATAAAGCCTGGGACAACACCCGCATCCTGGCCTGGACATGGCGTGATCAGTACCACGTTTGGGATAAATACGATAATAATTTCCGGTGGGAAAAAGATACTTTGGTTGTTATCGCCAATCTGGATACCCGCCAGGGCAAAGCCTACAGCAAAGGCCGGGATATTACAGATGAAGCGGCCGGTCAGAAATTAATCCAAAACATGTACCCAATCTGGGCCAATAATTCTTACTGGTTTATTATGCCGTTTAAGTTGAAAGATAACGGCGTAAAATTAAAATATAAGGGCATTGGCACCACCCAAGCGGGCGAAAACGCCGATTTACTGGAGCTTACCTTTGAAAATGTAGGCGTTACACCCGATAACCGTTATATATTGGCGGTAAATAAAAACTCGGGATTAATTACCGAGTGGTCTTATTTTAAAAAATATACCGACGAAAAGCCCGGCTTTACCATGCCCTGGACTGATTATCAGACGTACGGTAAAATAAAAATATCATCGGGACGGGGCGATGCCAAAATGGGCATGACCAATATTGCTGTTTTAGACAAAGTACCGGCTGCGGTATTTAACAGCCCGGTACCTATAGCTAAATTTAAGTAAATGTTCAAGCCCTAATCTGGTAAATTATACTGCTGGCCTTTAAGCGTTCAAGGTAAGTTGTTTATTCTAAATCTTATCGATAAAAGCCGTGAGGCTGCCTTTGGCATTTACCACCGCTTTAATAGAAGTAGGAGTCAGGTAAATAGCATCGGGCACAATTTCGGTTATTTGGCCTTTTAGCAGCACCGATTCATGTAAGCGCTCCGGCTGGTCTAAGGTTTTCTGGATAAGACTGCGTGCGTTATCCAGTTGGGTTTTAACGGGGAAACTAATTTCGCTTTGGATGCTTTCCACAAACTTATTCTTAGCGAGCCAACTGGCGGTTTGTAATATCCGGTCTTTGGTATTCAGGTCATAATCTACGTCGCGCACTTTAATGCTGGTAGTAGTGGCATCGTAATAAGGTATTGCTTTCAGGAAAATTTTACCCGCTATATTTTTGGTAAAAAAGCCGGCTTTGGTTTTGCCGGTTACATCCAGCATCAATACTAATTTATCCCCGCTGGCAGACAAGGCCAGGTCATGCACCAGCACTTCGTCTTTGCCCGCCGAAAAAGTAAAGCGCTTGCCCACCAGTTGCTCTTTTAACAATTCTGTAGCGTGGGCATAAGATATTTCGCTGGCCAAACCAATCTGAATTTCGTTTCCCATCCGGGAATCGGTTATCAGCTTGGGCAAAGTAGGGTTTATAATAAAGTTGGGTTTGCCGTTGGTTACGGTCTGCAGGTAAGAGTTTAAACCAATTTGCAGCGTAAGTTCGCCGTTGCGCGCTGCTAAGGGTGAAACCCGGATGTCCTGCGGCGTTATCGTGAGCCAGGCATCCAGCTTTTTATCTATCGGAATAGGTTTTTGCAGTTGCAGCCAGGCTTGTTGCACGTAATCTTTTAAAAGCAGCCGGTTCTGAATTTCGGTATCTAGGCGGGCAGTTAAGGTGGCCATTTGTTTTCGCATTTGCGGTTCTATAAACCGGGCCAAACCTATTTTTAGCGGACCCAGCGTGAGATAAGGTTTGGCGTTGCCCCATTCAAAGTTGCCGGTGGTAAGGGTTTTAACCCGGTAATCTTCGGTAAACGACAATAAGCTTTCACTTTTTACCACCAAATCAAATTCGGTATCTTCGGTTTTTTGGATAGTCGGGCATATTTTGCAGGCTTCCCACATCCAGCGGCCTTTGGCGTAAATGTGTAAGGGCACGGTAAAGAAAATTTTATTTCCTTCGGCCTGCATGCTTAACCTGCCCGTTTTACTCACGGTTACGGCTATATTATCGCCGGTCAAATCTTCGTCTTTGTACAGTACGCCCGCAAACTCCTGGTTTAGCCGGTCTTCCAGCATGGCTAAACGAAAGCTAACCGGAATATTTATGGTAGATAATTTAGGTTGAAAAACCGGCGTTGCCTGAACTTCCTGAACGGGCGCCGCCGGCGTAAGGCTGCTGGAACTGGTACAGGCCTGCAACACTAGTAAAAGGCCCATCATACAGCGCAATAGCGGCAAACCTGTTATTGATAACTTCACTTAGCTCTAGCTTTTAAAGTAATGATTGTAGTTTTGTAAACAGGTCCGGTTCAGATTTAGTTCTTAGGATAAATTTAAGAGCATCCTGTTAAGGTAATTTCTGGTAATTAAATGCCCGTGTTACGACCTATCAGTTTAAATGAGCAGTACAAGCGCGCTGATCCGTTTTGCTTTTGGGGTGATGTTTATTTAACCAAATGCCAGGTTCTGAACCGGATAGGAGCCTGCTGCAAAGCCTGCGTCAATTCTGCTTCATCCACAAACCGGAGCTGCAACAGATAAGAAGCTTCAACCGAAACGCTAAAGCTTTTATCCTGAAAAGGCCAGGGGCTTACCCGAATACCGCCGTTGTTCATCTGAATAACGTCGTAACGTACACCATCCGGACCATTGCTTATCTCCAGAGCCCGTTCGGCTTCGGGCAACTGGTTGCGGCACAAAATAAGCGAGAAACGGTCGCACCATTGCATCAGGTCGTAGGCTTGCCGGGCTTTCTGCTTGTTTATTTTTAATTCGCGGCGCCAACGGTTTTGGTTGGCTAATTGCTCATCCAGAAACGCATCGGTTTTTTCTGCTTGTCCGCGCAATTCCTCGTATAAAAAAGACAGGTGCATGGAAGTAAGCAACGATCGCCACCGGCCCTGAAAAGCAGCTTCATCCATTACCTGTTGCGCTTGTTCCAGAGAAAAAGGCAACATGGTGAAATTGGCGGGGGCGCCGGCGGGCGTTAAACCTATGGTGCCGGCCCAGCCCCGTTGCCCGTCGTCGTGCTGGGCAATAGCCGCCAGGGTTTCTACCCAACGATCGGGGCGGCTACCGGGGCGCCACGCAAACGCTATCTGAGCCGCTAATAAGGCATGCGCCTGCTGGTAAATAATTTCCCAACCTTCTGGTACTGCGTTAACAATCATACATCAAACATTACCGAATAATTAAGCGGGAAACCGGGCAAAAGGTTTTGGGTATTGCGGGCAAAGCTTAATCCGGAACTATTAACTATTACTCTTGTTTGCCGAAAGTAGCCCAGATACAGCAAAAGAGGTTGCCGAAACAAACCTGCCGCAACCTCTTTCGGAATAATCCACAAATAAGACAAAGAACTTAAGCTAATTGGCGTAAGTTTTCCAGCATATCTGCCGTCATGGTATCCAGGTCATATTGGGGTTGCCAGTTCCAATGCTGGCGGGCTAGGCTATCGTCTATGCTTTGGGGCCAGGAATCAGCAATATTCTGGCGGTAATCCGGTTCGTAAATTATTTCAAAACCGGGTACGTATTTTTGGATAGAAGCCGCGATTTCGGCCGGCGAAAAACTCATAGCGGCTAAATTATACGAAGACCGGATTTTTATATCGGCGGCCGGCGCGTGCATTAAGTCCAGGGTGGCTTTCAGTGCATCCGGCATATACATCATCGGCAAATAAGTGTCTGCTTTCAGGTAACAGGTATAGGGTGTACCGGCAACTGCTTTGTGATAAATATCTACGGCATAATCGGTGGTACCGCCGCCCGGCAAAGCTTTATAGCCAATTAAACCCGGATAACGCAGGCTGCGCACGTCCAGTTTATAGCGGGTAGCATAATACTCGCAGAAGCGTTCGCCGGTTTGCTTACTAATACCATAAACCGTGTTGGGGTCCATAATGGTATGTTGGGGAGTATACTGGCGCGGCGTAGTTGGTCCGAAAACCGCAATGGAGCTGGGCCAGTATATTTTCTGTATTTTTGCTTCAATGGCCAGGTCCAGGATATTTTCGAGGCCTTTCATGTTTACTTTCCAGGTAAATTTGGGGCGTTTTTCGCCGGTAGCCGAAAGCACGGCCGCTAAATGATAAATCTGGGTAACATTATGCCGGTAAGCTTTTTCGGCCAGGTTGTGGCGGTCCAGCACATCCAGGGTTTCAAAAGGCCCGGATTGGGTAAGCTCCAGGTTTTTCGGAATAGCAATATCAGAAGCAATAACCTGGTCCGGACCGTAAATTTTTCTTAAGGCTAAAGTCAGTTCAGAACCCAACTGCCCGCCTGCGCCGGTTACCAGTATGATGTCTTTTTGAGAGGTCATGTTATATTTAATGAAATACGTAAAGGTGATTCTGTTTTAAAATAGTATTTTAAGATGTGCTTGTTTTAATATCTTTGTGCGAATACCAGCCGAAATATAGCACCAGCTTGGATAAATAAAGCTATTTGCCGGAATATTTCGTTTAAAGGGCATAAGAACCAGCGGCATATAAAATGACTTTTGAAGAGGACTTGACGAAACGACGTATAGATGTGGCGGCATTTGCCACCGGCGATCCGGAGCGGTTTGCCCAATGGCAGCAGATGTACGCGCAGATGCATCCGAATAGTTTTTATGTAAGCGTTAAAATGGTGCTGAACGATATTAGGCGCCGGTTCTGGCTCGCCGAAGCCGTAAAACCAGCAACTGCCATTTCCGCCGAAGCGCCCGCAAAACCAGTTACCCGCCGGGCCGCTATTCCGGGCGCTCCTAAACCGGCCGCTCCAACGCCTCCGGTAGCGCCAAACGAGCAACCCGAAAGTAAACCAGCTGCTCCGGTTAAAGGAAGAGCCGTTATTCGTAAACCTGCAGTCAGCAGCCCCGAGGCAAACAACGCGCCGGAAACTGCCCCTGCAGTTACTCCGGAAGTTCCGCCCGAAACGCCACCGGCATCACCAAGTCCCCGGCCGCGTCCGGTTATCCGGAAACCAGCCCCGGCGGCTACTTCCGAAGAATCACCGGTCAATCAAGCCCAAATTATCCAGGATCATACAAACCACGCCGCCCCTTTTCATACCAATCCGGACCCGGAAACAGCCGCGCCCGTGCCCAAGCCGCCCCGGCCCAGACCGGTTATCAAACGGCCCGTTACCAGTTCTGAAACTAATAAGGGGCATGCCGCTATGGTGCCGCCACCCGAAATTAAACCGGAAAATGAAAAGCCGGAAGCCGTGCCAGTACCTGCGCCAGCTACCGAACCGGTAAAAGCCACGCCACCGCGGCCCCGGCCCGTGATGCGGCGGCCCAATCCACCGGCCGAAGAGAATGTGCCGCCGGTATCCGCCATAGCCGCCGATAAGGCAGTTGGGGAGGAGCCGGGCGGAGATCCTGCTCCGTCTTCTAAGCCTCTGCGGCCGCGGCCCATATTTAAGCGGCCCCAGAAACCGGAAGGCAACAGTGAACAGGAAACTGAAAACAGTAATCAATAAAATAAAAGCTGTTTTTTAACAACAGCGCACCTTAAACAAACAATTAAACCATGGGCTGTCTGCCGTGGAACCAGGGACTATAAAATATGTACGAAACTTTAAAACCAGATTTAGAACAGCAATTAGCCTCGATAAAAGAAGCCGGCCTTTTTAAGCAAGAGCGCATTATTACCACGCCCCAGGGCGCCGCGATTAAAACCACCGAAGGCAAAGAAGTACTTAACTTTTGTGCGAACAATTACCTGGGTTTATCTTCGCACCCGCGGGTAATAGAAGCCGCTAAACAAACCATCGACAGTCACGGATTTGGTATGTCGTCGGTACGTTTTATTTGCGGCACCCAGGACATTCATAAAGAACTGGAGCGCAAGTTGGCTGAATTTTTGGGTACCGAAGATACCATTTTGTATGCCGCGGCCTTTGATGCCAACGGGGGCGTTTTTGAACCGCTCTTAGGCGAAGACGCCGCTATAATTTCGGATGCGCTGAATCATGCTTCTATTATCGACGGGGTACGCCTTTGTAAAGCTCAGCGGTTCCGGTTCAATCACAACGATATGGCCGACCTGGAAGTGCAGCTACAAAAGGCTCAAGAACTAAAGCACCGCATTATTGTTACCGATGGTTCTTTTTCTATGGACGGCACCATTGCCCAATTAGATAAAATCTGTGACCTGGCCGACCAATATAAAGCTTTGGTTTTAGTAGACGAGAGCCATTCTTCGGGCTTTATCGGTAAGACTGGTCGCGGCACCCACGAGTACCGGAACGTAATGGGCCGTATCGATATTATTACGGGTACCTTGGGTAAGGCATTAGGGGGTGCCATGGGCGGATTTACTTCGGGAAGGAAAGAGATTATTGAAATGCTGCGCCAGCGTTCGCGGCCGTATCTGTTTTCCAACTCGTTGGCGCCGGCCATCGTAGGCGCATCTATTGCGGTATTGGATATGCTTTCCGAAACCACGGAGTTGCGCGATAAACTGGAGCAAAATACAAAGTATTTCCGGGAGAAAATGAGCACGGCCGGTTTTGATATTACACCCGGTGAGCACCCGATTGTACCTATTATGTTGTACGACGCCAAACTTTCACAGGAGTTTGCTTCCCAACTGTTAGAAAAAGGTATTTACGTAATTGGCTTCTACTATCCGGTGGTACCCCAGGGCAAAGCCCGCATCCGGGTGCAACTTTCGGCGGGGCATACGCAGGCTCATCTGGATAAAGCCATTCAGGCCTTTACCGAAGTAGGAAAAGCCTTAGGGGTTTTGAAGTAAGCGCTACTCTGTTTTTATCTTATCAAAGAGCGGTAGCTAATCTATCAGAAATAAATTTTTTAATTTGCATACGGCCTTGTACATGAAGTGAGCAAGGCCGTATGCGCTTAATTTTATGAATCAGGCTGGTAGCTTTATTTAGTTGCCATTAGTTCATCAAGCTTTTGATAAAAACTATCATCTTTACCGATAAATTTTGCTAAAATCTTCTTGTCTTTATCGATTATAAACTTTGTTGGGTAAGCTTTGATTCCATACTTTACCGATACATCATCATCTATATCCAGCTTGTTAATTACCTGGGGCCAGGGCAAATCGTAATTTAGTACAGCTTTTCGCCATTTTTCTTCCGTCTCATTGCAATCAATACCTATAAACTCTATGCTTTCTTTATATTTCGAGTAGTACGCTTTCATTTTAGGAAAGCCTTTGGTGCACGGTGGGCACCAACTTCCCCAAAAATCTAATACTATATATTTCGTTTTAACAGCGTTTAACGAGAAGTTTCCGCTTAAAGAACGGAGCTCAAAATCAGGGGCTGACTCACCTTCCTTAATTTTTAATTCTGCTTCCTGAACTTGGGTATATTTCTTATATTTAATGATTTTACTTTCCAGAGCGTTTTTGAATATTCCGTTTCTTACGTTTAAACTTAATTCATTATAATACTTGCCGAATATTTCCCAAGGTTGTCTTGTTAAGTAATAAGCCGCAAGGTCTTTATCCGGATTATTTTTAATGTACTCAAGATGGGCGTTTCTGCCGGCGCTGTTTACGGCATTTCGTTTTTGAAAGAGGTCATTTATTTCTGTTGTATCGCCGTTAATTGCCATGAGCGCATCGAGTTTTAATTCAATCGAAACAGCTTCTGAGGTGGCTTCTATATAATTCTTTCTTACCTGGGTATATTGCTCATTAAACGCTGAACCTTGTACTTGATAGTCTAAATAATACTGCTTCAGTTCTCCGGTAATGTTTAATTGGTCAGTAGGTTTTACCAGGGCCACAATATGTTTTTCGTCCGGGCGATAGGGGTGCCCGCTTTTTCTGGTAAATTCTCCTTTCTTCGAAAACAGGTATAACAAAATCGGCTCGTTACTTGGTGTGTCGTAAGCGAAACGGTCATTTTTAGAAAATATAGTGTCTTGAATAGGTTCATAATCTTCTCCCATCTTAGACAAAGGCACATAATACACCAAAATGGTATCATCTCCCAAACCTTTGATGTTGGACTCTATATGGTGTTTTTTCATGTTTGAAACGGTTAATCCTTTGCTTTGCTTACACGAAATAAATAAACCTGATAATAAAATAAGGAGTGCTATTGTGCTTGATTTAAGCATAATATATAGGTTTAAGTTCAAATATTTATAAATTTTCGTAGTTTACCAGGAAAGTAAATTCTACCGTAAAAGAATCTTTTGCTATAAAAAGGTATATTGTTTTTTTGCGCAAGCTGCTTTTAAATAGTATATCCGAAGCTTTCACCCGGGTTCTTATAAACAGTTATGAGAAAAACAGCAGGTAAATATTAAAGCTGCAACTGCGGCAGGTAAGATGCACCAACCGGCACATTATTATCCAGAATACTTACCTGGTGGCGTTCTATTTTATCAATTTTGTCTTTGGCAACAATATACGAACGGTGCACACGGGTAAACTTATCGGCGGGTAATAGCTCCATTAATTCACCTATCGTCATCCGCGACAGCAGCCTTTTGTTCTCCAGCACAAAGGTTATATAATTACCGGCCGCCTCCATGTACAAGATTTCATGGTAATAAACCTTTACTTGCTCGTAACCCGTTTTCAGAAAGATGTGGTCTTTAGAAGCCAGAGAATTACGGCGAAGCTGTAAAAGCTCTTGGGCCTTATTGCAGGCTTTCACAAATCTTCCCAACGAAAAAGGTTTTAACAGGTAATCAATAGCATCTAACTCGAAGCTGGTAACAGCATGCTCCGAATAAGCAGTGGTAAAAATGACCAGCGGCTTTTTCTGCAGACTGGTTACAAACTCTAAGCCCGTAATATCCGGCATTTTAATATCCAGAAAAAGCAGATCCACAGGTTCTGTTTGCAGGAACTCCAACGCCTTAAAGGCATCGGTAAAGCAAGCTGTAAGTTCTAAAAAAGATACTTTAGCAGCATGGGAGCGTACTACTTCCAGGGCTATGGGTTCATCGTCCAGGGCAATTGCTTTCATCCGGTCTGGTGGTTTGGTCTGCTGAAAATACTTTTTTCTGTGGTACTTAAAAAAAATTTTATAATTGTAGTGTCAAGTGCACGAAAAACTCATCCGGCGTTTCTCTTATTACCAGTTCGTGTTTTGCGGGGTACAGCAGGGCCAAGCGTTGGCGCACGTTTTCCAGCCCTACGCCTGATTTATCTTTTTCCGGATCTTTTTCCGGCTTTTTATGGGTGCTGTTGTAAACATCAAAGTATAGTTGGTCGGCCTCGTAATGCAGCGTTACCCTAATCCAGGATTTATGCTTCAGGCTGATGCCATGTTTAAAAGCATTTTCTACAAAAGGAATGAGCAGCATAGGCGAGATAAATTTATCGGCCAGTACATCTTCTATTTTGGTTTGTATAATTATATCGGGTGAGGCGGAAGTACGCAGCGACTGCAACGTGATATAATTGCGCATATATTCTATTTCGCGGGCCAGGAGTATTTTGTGTTGGTTATTTTCGTGGATCATAAACCGCATCATATCGCCGAGCATCTGAATACCTTGGGCTGTACGTTCGCTGTTTTCCTGCAGGGCGGTGCCGTAAAGGGTATTAAGGGCATTAAACAAAAAGTGCGGATTAATCTGGGAGCGGAGAAACTGCAGGTCGGCGGTAGTTTGTCCTAGTTCTTGTTTTAAGGTAACAATCTCACCTGTTCTTTTCCGGTCCGATCTGTACACCAGCCCCGAAAGGGTGCCTATAACCAATAACTGGCCGATCCAGAACACTAAAAACATGCCTGGTTCATAACTGTTTAGCAGTGAACCCCACATCAGCATAAACGGAATGAACAACAGCAGGGAATAGGAGAGTAGTTTGCTAAAGTAAGGCCAAAACTGCTGGTTATTTTTATCATATTCCGGCAGGAGCCAGTATCTTTGGAGTACGTACAGGAAATAGGCGTAAGGAACCATGGTCGTCCAGAAAGCAATAAGTGCCTTTTCATAAGACAACATAAGCAGCAGCAATATACCCAACCAGATGCCACTGAGCACCTGCGTTTCGCGCTTTATTTTAGGCGTTAAGGTATAGGCGGCGGCATGTTGGCTCCGGTATGCGCGCCAGGCTGTTTCTTTTAAAAAAATGTACAAGGTATAACCGCTAAATAATAATATGCCGAGTACTAGGTTCCGCATAAAAAAGTAACCGAAACCCGCCTGCATATAAGCCTTATACCAGGTATCAGTAACCGAGAAAGAAATAACCACGCCGAAGTACAACAGCAAACCGAGCAGTACCACCAAAGTATAATCTTTTTTGAGGTATAGCTTAGGATAAACATAAAAATTAATCAGCAGGAAAGATAAGTATACTGTTAAATAGTAAGACAGCAACGGGTACGTATGGTGCTGCAGGAAGTCGAAGTGCAGCCCTTTATCCTGGAAACTATCCGGAAAGAGGTAAGAGTCTTGTGGGATGGCATAACTAGGAAACTGGCTTAAAACATGAGCCGCCTCCTGCACAAAGTTGAATATAATCAAGACGAAAACTGCGGTTATTACCCAGAATTCAATTTTTCTGTATGGCATAGAATTTCTTTTGGTACAATCTTATGGGTTAATTCCAAGGCAGAAAAATAAATGGGATAAATACCCTAAAAGATGTGATGAACCAGATTCTAAAAACGCAGCTTGGTAGAAATTCAATCTTTTATGGCCCGCTCCAAATTAAAAAGCTTATACATCGAAAGCTCCTTTTAAAATTTACTTAATCGTTAGGTTTCGTAGGATAAAAGGTGAAAGAGGCAAAGCAATTATAAAATCAGCAGGTGAACAGCTTTATAATAGGAGTAATAAACGGTTTGGTAGGATATTTTAGCTTTAGGCTGGTATATACCTAAGAGAAGATATACTTTTTGGTTGTTAAAAAACGGAATTTTATACCAGAGTAGAAGAAATTATATTTCTTCTACTCTGGTATAAAATTCCTTGCATTATTAAGAGCACAATTGGTTTAGGATTCCGGTATTTCGGGTTTTTCGTAAGCCGGGTTCAGGTTCTGCAAATAAGCATAGGTATCGTATTGCGAACGGATTGGGGCTTCGGTAGAACGGCGGATATACACATTCCGGGAATTGCGCGCTTTCACATTATCGGTACGTTGCAGTTCTATAATATTGCGTACCTGCTGGCGCAAGGCCACATCAAAAAGTGGGAAAGCCGCTTCTACGCGCCGGTTCAGGTTGCGGGTCATCCAGTCGGCGGAGGCAACATAGAGTCTTTCATCGTTGTTGTTACAGAAAATATATACGCGCGCGTGCTCCAGATAGCGGTCGATGATGCTGCGAACCGTAATATTATCGCTTAAGCCCGGTACTCCGGGTAATAAGCTGCAAATGCCCCGCACAATTAATTCTATTTTTACGCCGGCTTTGCTGGCTTCGTACAATTTCATAATCATGCGCTCGTCTTGCAACGCATTCATTTTCAAAATCATGTAAGCCGGTAAACCTTTTTTAGCATTGCGGATTTCCTGGTTTATAAATTCGGTAAACTTTTCGCGCATGGTAAACGGTGCCACCAGCAGGTGCTTAAACCGTTTATTCGGTACGCCGTCCACAAAAAACCGGAATATATTCTCTACATCTTTTGTCAGCCGGGTATCGCGCGTAAATAAAGCGTGGTCGGCATAAATATGCGAAGTTACCTCGTTAAAATTACCGGTGCTCAGGTAAGCATAGCTGATAACTTTGCGGCCTTCCTGGCGGGTAACCAGGCCTAATTTGGTGTGTACTTTTAAGCCGGGTACGCCATGTATTACGGTAGCGCCAGCTTTTTCGAGTTTGCGGGCCCAGTAAATATTCGATTCTTCGTCGAAGCGGGCTTTTAACTCTACTACTACCGTAACCAGCTTACCATTTTTAGCGGCTTTTACCAAGGCTTTTGCTACCTTAGATTTATCGGCTACCCGGTACAGCGTAGCGCTGATGGTGGTAACAGCCGGGTCTACGGCTGCTTCCTGGAAAAATCGCACGACATAGTCGAAAGTTTGGTAAGGATAATGTAACAGGAAATCCTGGTGATAAATGGCTTCCAGCATACTTTTATGAAACCGCAATTGCGGATGCGGCAAAGTAGGCTGGGGTTTGTATTGCAGATGCGCCAGGTTAAAATTGGGGAAGCCAAAAAAGTCCCGGAAATTATGGTATTTGCTGCCGGGTATTAATTCATCGCGGGTGATACCGGTTTTTTCCTGGATAATATCCAGCAAAGCCGCCGGGGTGGCCGGGTCGTAGAGCAGGCGGGCCGGATAACCGGTTTGCCTCTTTTTAAGGCTTTTCTGAATTTTTGCCATCAGGTCGCCGGATACTTCTTCTTCAATGTCCAGTTCGGCATCGCGGGAGATTTTTACCGCAAAAGCTTGGGCACTAATATAATCGGGAAATAACTCGGGTAGGCAAAAACGGATTACATCATCCAGGAACATGACAAAGTGGTTATCATTGGAGTCGGGTAATTTTACAAAGCGGCCGCCGTGTTTTTTTACTGGTATTTCCAGCAGCGCAAATGCTTCCTGGGGCAAATCCGATTTCCGGGGCTGCAGTAAACGTACGCCCAGGTAAACCACCTGGTCTTTCATAAAGAAATGACCGGGCCCGCCGGTTAGCATAACAGGAGTAACCAGGTTTTTTAAATGCTCATTATAATAACCCCGGATAAACTCCTGCTGGTCAGGTTGCAGTTCCTGCTCGGTAAGCAAAACTATTTTTTCTTTGCGCAGGTCCGGCAGAATCTGGTCGCGGAATATTTCGCCGAGTTCGTGTTGCTGGCGGTCTACTTCGGCTAATATTTCCTCCAGTTCCTGGGCCGGATCGCTTTTCAGTTTTTCCAGGGTTTTCTTTTTAAGTTTTATCAGCCGCTTCAGGGTAGCAACCCGCACTTTAAAATATTCATCCAGGTTAGAAGAAAATATAGCCATGAACTTAATGCGCTCCAGTAAAGGAACCGTAGTATCTTTCGCCTCCTGCAATACCCGGTAATTAAAAGCCAGCCAACTCAGTTCGCGGTTAAATATTTTTTTTTCTTTTTCCATAATCGTAGTTCGGCAGGCGCTTTTTAATAAAAATCAGCCGTCAATGTTTTTTAGTTACCTGTATCTTTAATTTTTACTTAAAACAAAGCAGTAGATTTTTACCTACTGCTTTGTTTATTTGTTTTTAGCCGGGCAGAAATTTACTTATGATTTTTAGGGTAATCGAAGAATTGCAGCATTGCGTTTTCTTTGGATATTTCGCGCCAGGTGGTGCACTCAAAACTCAGCGCTACCACGCCGGCCGTAGGAATTTCCGAAATCAGATCCGGAGACAATAAATTAGCCAGTTCGGTAATGGTATTATTATGCCCGATCAGCAGCACCTTATCAAACTGATTCGGAATGCTGTTAATGATCTCTAATAATTCTTGCTTATCGGCTTTATAAATCTCCTCTTCCAGGGCTATTTTGTCGGTTTCGTATTCTAATTCGCGGGCTACCAAAGTAGCCGTGGAAAGCGCCCGCACCGCCGTGCTGGCCATAATTAAATCAACGGTTACTTCCCGGGATACCAGTTCGCGTCCCATCAGCGGCGCGTCTTTCCGACCCCGGTTATCCAACGGCCGGTCATGGTCACTCAGGTCTTCAAAGTCCCAGCTCGATTTAGCGTGCCGCATTAGATACAGGTTTTTCATAGTAATATTAAGGGTGGTAAATTAGTATAATGCTTTTACTGGTTCTGATTTAAAAAGATGCTTTTTTACAGGGATCACTCAATCATTCACTCAATCATTCACTCAATCATTGTACTGTTCATTGCTTACTTGCGGGACATTGTTGGGATAACGTTCGAAATGGATGGCGGCTACTCTTTTAATCAGTTCTGCGCGCAGCAGGTCGATATTGGTTTTTTCAACGGCCGAAATAAAAATAGCGGGAGCATGTATTTTAGCCATGTACGTAGCTTTTAATTCTTCCAGGGTTGGTTTATCAGCACCTTCTCCCATATCGTTCAGATCGTCTACTTCCTGCATCCGGTACTGGTCTATTTTATTAAAAACCAGCATCACCGGTTTATCGGCAGATTGTATATCTTTTAAAGTATCGTTTACTACTTCTATGTGTTCTTCAAAAGAAGGATGCGAAATATCTACTACGTGTACCAGCAGGTCCGCTTCCCGGATTTCGTCCAGCGTAGATTTAAAACTTTCGATCAGGCGGGTAGGTAATTTCCGGATAAACCCTACGGTATCGGACAACAAAAAAGGAATATTATCGATTACCATTTTGCGCACCGTGGCATCTACGGTGGCAAACAATTTGTTCTCGGCAAATACTTCTGATTTGGAGAGCAAATTCATGATAGTAGATTTACCCACGTTGGTATAACCCACCAAAGCTACCCGCACCATTTCGGTACGCGCTTTGCGTTGCTGAAAATTTTGTTTGTCCAGTTTTTCCAGTTTGTCGCGCAGCAAAGCTATTTTGTCCCGTACAATCCGGCGGTCGGTTTCAATCTCGGTTTCGCCGGGGCCGCGCATACCCACGCCACCTTTTTGCCGCGATAAGTGCGTCCAGAGGTTGGTAAGACGGGGCAGGAAATATTGGTACTGGGCCATTTCTACCTGCGTACGCGCCTGGGCTGTTTTGGCCCGGAGGGCAAATATATCCAGGATCAGTAAGCTGCGGTCTACAATTTTAACTTCCAGTTCCCGCTCCAGGTTGCGCACTTGCGAAGGCGTCAGGTCATCATCAAAAATGACCATATCGATGTTGAAATGCTTTACAAAGGTCTTTATTTCGTCCAGCTTGCCTTTGCCCACGTACGTCCGGATATCGGGTTTGTCCAGTTTTTGCACAAAACGCTTTACGGTTGCCGCGCCTACGGTTTCGGTCAGGAAAGCCAGTTCGTCTAAATATTCATTGGTTTTTTCGTCGGGCTGAATTTTGGTTGGTACCGCTACCAGAATAGCTGTTTCTTGTTCTTTCGCGGTTTCATAAAGTTTTTTTGCCATGTAAAGCTTATGGTTTAGGCCGGTTATTCTATTTATTAATTAAATAATGCTTTCCGGCTTGTTTTGTTAGTTTTTACCAGTTTTAGTACTATTAAGTTTTATACGAATAATCTGATAAATAAATATAAAGCTTATTAGCTGAAATTAATTTTGCCGAGAGAACGCTTTAACAAAAAGGTAATAACCTGCTGATATTTGGTTAAAGCCCGATCTTTTACTTTAACCTGATTGCCTTTACAGAACGGAGCACCAACCGCCGCCTATTAGCTATCAGCTTTGTTGCCGGTTAATGGTTGAAATATTGAGGAGGTAACTTTCTTATATTTGTCTTTTATAATATTTTAAATAAATAGTATATTCGTTAGCTCTGTTTTGGGTGTCAGTTAAATAAATATTATTGAATTAAATTTAAACATGAAATATTTTATACTTACCCTTTCCTTAACAATTCTTACCTGCATAAATACTATCGGGTATGCACAAACCCAAACCCAGCTCACTAACTTAAAAAAACAACATCAATCTTGTTTAGATAAAGGAGTAAATATGTTTAGCTGTTCACAGCAGTATTATAAACAAATGGACAGCTTATTGAATGTAGCTTATAATAGAATTAGAAAACCCATGAGCCAAACTGAAAAATTGGCATTTAAAAATGAGCAGATAAAATGGCTACAAAAGAGGGATGCCTTTTTTGTAAAGGTTGATAAAGAAGCCGCTGCTGAAAGTGGACCCGGCCCAATAGGAAGAGACTTTTTAATGATAGCTATGGATGAGAAAGCTAATTTTGTTAGGAAAAGGGTAGAAGAATTAATAAAACGGACGAAAAGTTAAGAAAAGAAAGCACTTCGCCCAGCATTGTATAAACAGCATGCTTCATAAGGCGGCCTTCGCCGTCACTTTCACGAGACCCTTAGGTCTAATTGTAAACAATGAATCTTATGAAACTAATAAGGCTGAAAATTATTGGAACACTTAAGATTGAAAAAATGATGGCAGGAAATTTCACTGTCCGTAACAATATAAAGAATGCTCTAAATAAAATAACTATTCCTTGTCGCTCAGTGGAGCATGGAGAGCAAATTATCAATAAAATTAAATTCTCAAAGCCAGGAGAAATAATTTGTCTTTAAGCTAGAAGCGCTGAATTTTAGTCTGGCAAAGTTGCCTAAAGCAAATGAAACACGGTTTAAAAACATAGGATAGAATTTCCTGATGAAAATACAAATATGCAAGGTAGAGCAATATTAGGTAATATATCCTTCATTAGTACTACGCAAACTGCCTATTTAAACTAAAAGTGCCGGTTACTGCTATAATAAAAAAGATAATTTAACGAAGCATCTTATATTTGTCTGCCGAAGTGAAACGGGTTCTATGCGCATTGCTATTGTTATAAATAAATCCTGGAATATCTACAATTTCCGGATGGGGTTGGTGCAGGCTTTTCTGCAGTTGGGCTATGAAGTAGTGGCCATTGCGCCGCCCGATGAATATTCCTCGAAACTGGAAGCCGCCGGTTGCCGGTATGTACCCATTGAAATGGAAAATAAAGGTACCAATCCGCTGCAGGATCTGGCTTTAACCCAACGTTTTTACCAGGTTTACCGGCAAGTAAAACCCGATATTATTCTGCAGTATACCATTAAACCCAATATTTACGGCACTTTGGCCGCCCGGCTGGCCGGTATTCCTACCATTAACAATGTATCGGGTTTGGGTACGGTTTTCATCATTAAAAATTTTGTGTCGAAAATAGCTTTAAGTTTGTATAAACTGGCTTTCCGCTTTCCGGCCAAAGTTTTTTTCCAAAACCACGACGACCGTGATCTTTTCCTGGCGCATAAACTCATTAAAGCCAATATTACTGATGTATTACCGGGTTCCGGCATCGATATAAAGCAATTTAAACCGGCGCCTATTTTTACGCGTAACTCCCGGTTTACTTTCCTGATGATTGCGCGGGTGCTGTACGAAAAAGGGGTAGTGGAGTACGTAGAAGCAGCTCGCATTATCCGTAAAAAGTATCCGGAGGTGCGGGTGCAACTGCTGGGCGGCATCGATGAATCGGGCAATATTGGTATTAAGCACGCTGTGTTTGACCCTTGGGTAAAGGAAGGTGCAATTGAATATTTAGGAACTTCGGACGATGTAGCGGCCCATCTACTGGCCGCCGACTGTGTGGTGTTGCCGTCTTACCGCGAAGGCACGCCCAAAACATTGCTGGAAGCCGCCGCCCTGGGCAAACCTCTTATTACTACGGATGTGCCGGGCTGCAAAGAAACGGTAATAGACGGAGAAAACGGCTTTTTATGCGCAGTGAAAAACGCATCGGACCTGGCTCATAAAATGATACAATTATACGAATTGCCCAGTGTCAATTTACAACGCATGGGGCAAGTCAGCCGCCGGCTGGCCGAAGATAAGTTTGATGAACGCTTTGTAATTCAAAAATATTTAGATGCAATTCATGCGGTTACCAAAGTTTAATCGTGCGAATAAAAAAATAATTTAGCTTTGTGGTTATATATTTATTCGGAATGGAATTTAAGAAATACGCAATAGAAGGAGTAGTAGAAATAATACCCCGCAAATTTGGCGATACCCGGGGTTATTTTTTTGAGTCGTATAGCCAGCAGGTTTTTGCCGGAGCTGGAATAGGGGTTACGTTTGTGCAGGACAATGAGTCTTTCTCGCAGAAAGGTGTTTTGCGCGGCCTGCATTTTCAGAAGCAGCCGTATGCGCAGGGTAAACTGGTGCGGGTAGCTACCGGCAGTGCCCTGGATGTAGCCGTTGATATTCGGAAAAACTCGCCCACTTACGGCCAACACGTTACCTGTTTGCTGAGCTCCGAACAAAATAACATGTTTTACATTCCGCCGGGGTTTGCCCACGGCTTTGTAGCGCTGGAAGACAACACCACTTTTTTGTATAAGTGCACCGATTATTACCAGCCGGCTTCGGAAGGCGGCATAATCTGGAACGATCCGGACCTCAATATTGACTGGAATATTTCCGAACCCTTGATTTCCGCTAAAGACCAGGTATTGCCCCGGTTAGTAGATTTAGATTCGCCGTTTTAAAAGAGTTGCTTTTAAAGTATTTAATTTAAACTAATAATAGTCTGGCCAAATATGCTTCACACTTAGTGTAAAGATAAATATCTGGCCAGACTACTATTTGCTTCTATCTACTCGCTAATTAAAGAACCTCCAGCAAGCTTTCCAATCCCATACCGCGGGAGCCTTTTACCAGTATTTGGGCGTTTTGAATCGGGTTTTCGCGGAGCCAGTTTTGTAAATCGGTTTTATTTTCGAAAAAAGTAAATTCAGGGTGTTCTTTAGCAGCTACCTGCATTTCTTTGCCGCATAAAATTACCTGATCAAATTTATAAGTTGAGGCTAAGTGGGCTAAGCTTTGGTGTTCTTCGGCACTATCGGTGCCTAATTCAAACATATCACCCAATATAATTACTTTGTGGGTGGCCGGGGCTTTCGCAAAATTAGTTACGGCCGCTTTCATAGAAGACGGATTGGCATTGTAAGCATCCAGTAAGATGGTATTGGAGCCTTTTTGTACTACCTGCGACCGGTTATTAGCCGGCATATAAGCCGCAATAGCCGCATTTATTTTATCTATCGGCACCTCAAAATACTTGCCTACACAAGATGCCGCCCCAATATTCTCCAGGTTGTACTCTCCGATAATCTGCGTAACAACCTTTTCGCCGTTTTCGGAGGCATAAACCACGTAAGGCGCCGCTTCTAAAAAAGAAAGATGAAAGAAATCGCCGACAGCCGGGTACAGAACTTTATTAGGCAGTTGTTCGGTTAGGCGCATCAGGAGTTCGTTCTGGCTGTTTACAAATACGGTGCCCTTGGTTTTTTCCAGGTGCCGGTACAGTTCACTTTTGGCCTGCACCACGCCTTCAAAGCTGCCGAAACCTTCCAGGTGAGCTTTGCCGATATTGGTAATCAGGCCGTACGTGGGCTGAGCTATACTACAAAGCTCCGCAATCTCGTTTATGTGATTAGCACCCATTTCCACAATGGCTATTTCGTGTTCGGGGCGGATACTGAGCACGGTAAGGGGTACGCCAATGTGGTTGTTGAGATTGCCTTTGGTGTAAAGCGTGTTATATTTCTGGCTCAGCACCGCATTAGTTAATTCTTTGGTGGTAGTTTTGCCGTTGCTGCCCGTAATACCAATTACCGGAATCTGCAGTTTTTTTCGGTGATAACGGGCCAGTTCCTGGAGGGCAACCAAGGTGTCTTCTACCACGATACAACGATCGGTGGCATAAGTAGCATCGTCGATTACGGCGTACAAAGCGCCGTTGTCGAGGGCCGACTTGGCAAACGTAGCGCCTTTAAAATGCGGGCCGTTCAGGGCAAAGAACAGGGTATTGTTTTGGGCCGCGCGCGAGTCGGTGCTTACGTATTGGCATTGCCGGTATTTTTGGTAAAGTGCTTCTGTATTTGCCTCCGTCATACTAATTTAAATTGAGCGTAAATTATTTTCTTTATTCTATGAAAAACTTGCGTACCTGGGCACTACTGGGTTTCTTCTTTTGCTGGCAGCATCTATTGTTTGGCCAGCAGCAATACGAATTCCGTTTCCGGAACAGTGTAAAAATAGTCATTGATTCTGATACGGTAAAGAATCCGGGTGCCGGCGGGCTAAATAGTCCGGTTTTTTCGAAGATAGATTTAAACCAGGATGGCACCGAAGATTTATTTGCCTTCGACCGCACCCAAAATAAAATATTTACTTTTCTGGCCCAAGCCGAAAACGGTAAGTGGCAATGGCAATACGCCCCGCAATACGAATATCTTTTCCCCGACGATCTATCGGGCTGGGTTTTGCTCCGCGATTACGACCAGGACGGGCACCGCGATTTATTTACCCAGACCAGCCTGGGCATAAAAGTATACCGCAATACCACCGCCACCAGCGGCAAGCTGGCCTTTACCGAAGCCGAGCCTTATATTAAATTTAATAACACCATTAACCTGCAGGTGGCCAGTATGCCGGCCATTGTGGATATGGACAACGATGGCGACCTAGATATTCTGACCTACGATTTTTCGTCGCTTAGTACGCTGGAATATTATAAAAACCTGCAAAAAGAAGGAAATCTGCCCGCCGCTACGCTTAAGTTTAGCCAGGAAAAAGTAAACTGGGGCAACCTGAAAAAGTGCGAACACCTGTGCAACGGCTACGTTTTTAACGGCAGTTGCCGCACTTCCGGTACCCTGCACAACGATGGCGCTACCCTGCTGGCCTTAGATTTAGACGGCGACGGCGATAAAGATTTATTACTGGGCGGCGAAGCGTGTCCGGATCTGGTAAAAGTAAACAACAGCGGGACGCCTACCGCCGAAGCGATGACAGGTAGCGACTTGCAGGTAAATTTCCCGGCGAATACCATGCGCGCCAGTTTTAACCAGTATCCCGCGGCTTATTACGAAGACGTGGATTTTGACCAGGTACCAGATTTAATTGTTTCTCCTTTTGCCGAAAGAAATATGACCGATGAAATTAATTTTGGGGCTTCGGCGTGGTTGTATAAAAATACCGGTACGGCTACTGCTCCCGATTTTACTTTTGCGCAAAATAATTTTCTGCAGGCCGGTATGTTAGATGTAGGCGAAAATTCGGTACCTGCCCTGGCCGATGTAGATGCCGACGGCGATGTAGATTTACTCGTTGGTAACCGGCAAGGCACTATCTGGTTTTTCCGGAATTCCGGCACCCGCACCCAAGCCGTTTTTGCGAAAGAGTCGGAAGATTATTTAGGTTTAGCTGCTGCCAGCTACCGCGATATAAAACCGCAGTTTACCGATATAAACAGCGACGGCAAACTGGATTTAGTAATAAGTGTAACTAGCGGTACTACCGGCGCTATAAAGTATATACTGAATACTGCCAATGCCAACGAAGCCATGAACTTCCCGGTGGCCCAAATGAAAACTTTACCCCTAGAAATGCCGGTGGGCAGCGCTCCGGCTTTTTACGACTTAGATAAAGACGGCGATAAAGATCTGATTCTGGCTAGTTCTACGGTTAGTTCGGCCACCAGTGGTGCTTTGCAGTTTTACCGCAATACTGGTACCGCCGCCAACCCGGCTTATACTTTGGTTACGGATGCCTGGGGTGATATTGCCACGGAGTTTCTGCGCCGTAATAACTTCCCGTTGCTAGCCGATTTAAACCAGGACCTAGACCCGGAGCTTATACTGGGCGATGATACCGGCGAACTGCGGGTTTACAATAATGTAATTCAGCACCTGAACGATTCGTTAGTAGCCGTTTCGGATTTGTTTCAGAGCCCGGATACCGATATATATGAAAGGATGAAATTAGGAGGTACTATTTCGCTGGCTGCAGCCGACCTGGACGGCGACCAGAAACCCGAAGTGATTGCGGGCAGCCGCGGAGGCGGGCTTTACTTCTTAACCCAGGAGGCCCGGGGCATACTGGGTACCGACGATCCGGTAGCCGCACCCGTACACCTGATCATCTATCCGAACCCGGCAGTTACCAAATGGGTAACCATTGAAAGTCCGGAAGCAATACGCTTTTCTATTTATACCATAACCGGTCAGCAGATATTACTTAATCCGGAGTTCGATGAAGTTCATCAGGTAAATGTGGCGGATTTGGCTCCCGGCATGTACCTGGTACAGGTAACTACTGCTGATGCCCGGCAGGCAAGCTATAAACTGATTATATCGAGATAAATGCAGGTTTTCTTATTTGTAAACTTAACCGACGCTCCTTCTTTCTCTTATCAGCAACCAATATTGCAATGGGTTAAGGAAATAGCACCGGCAACGATAACTTTAGATATGGATACTTTTTCGGAAGAACTGCTGGTGAGCCAGGCCTGCCGTTTATTACAGGAAGCAACCTCTTTTATCGTTTATTTTAAAACTGAAGCAAAAGAAGCGCCTTTTCGGGCAGCACAGAAAGTTGTTGAAGAATTAATCTGGAAAGATAAACCCGGCACGGTTTTGCTGGAAGGCCAGCACCGGCGTTTGCAATTAATGCTACCGGCCCGGTCTCATATTTCTTTCCAGGCAGGCGAGTCAGCCGAAGCATTAAAGCCGTTTTTGCGGGCTGCTTTAACAGCAACTACTTAGTAGCGGCTTAGCCCTAAATTGTAAGGCGGTATGTTTAAAAACTAAGCACTTAAAAGTGGCGGATTGCTTTATGTTTATTTGTGTTTAATGGTGCACGATGCTAACAGCAGGATGCTAGTGACATTAAGCAGATAATTTAAATATAGCTAGGAGTTGCGGCAGCCGTAGAAATCAAGATCAGGAGTGTTGTAAGAAGGGTCTTAATAATAGCTGCTAATATATGATAAAATGTTGACTTACAGGTGCATAGTATAAATGCCTTGATTTTGTACAGATTATTTAGGAGTATTGTCAAATATTCATAGAATTCTAAATATTTTTTATAGCGTCTTGTTACAAGCTTAATAAGCTATCAAAGAGTAAGGTCATGAATACAAATTCTCAGAACTTATTGCATCTAAGGTCCAGTATATATCAATCACTTGATTCTTTAATTAAGCAAGATTATTGTTTATTAGATGTCCCGGATCATAACAACATTGGTGATCAACTGATATATCAGGGAGAATTAGAATATCTGAAAAGACTTCCTTATAAAATGTTGTATTCAGCTAATGAAACGTATACTCGTTTAAATAAAATTCCCGAAGGCTGTACCATTTTATTACATGGAGGTGGCAACTTCGGAGATTTATGGAGGTGGTTTCAGACCTATAGATTGAATATAATAAAACACTTTCCTGAAAATAAAATAATAGTACTGCCCCAAACTGTTTATTATAAAAACCCCGCAATATTAGAACAAGACGCAAAGGTATTTAATAACCATACGGATTTAACTATTTGTGTGAGAGATACTACTTCTTATGATATACTTAAGAAATACTGTGCCAATAGCAATATTCTTTTGGTTCCGGATATGGCTTTTTGTTTAAATTTAGATAAATACCTGAATAAAAATAAAACGCATAAAGCCTTAATTTTTGAAAGAAAAGATCAGGAGATAAATGCCAACTATAGCTTAGCAGAAGTTAAAAAGTTAATTCCGAAAGAAATGGCCGTAGATATAGCAGATTGGCCATCGTATGGTAAAACCAAAGCTACAGCGGCGTTGCAAAATTACTTTTATAAAGCAAACCGCGTTATTTCCAGGAAATTAAAAAATACGGACTTAATTGATGACTGTTTTGGTCTGAATAGCAATAAAATAAGCACAAATTACTTATTACAGGGCATAAATTTTATTAATCAATACGATGAGGTTTATACTACTCGGTTACATGGTTATATACTATCGGTATTGCTGGATAAAAAAGTTTATTTAATAGATAACTCTTACGGTAAAAACAGTACTTTTTACAACACCTGGATGCACGATTTCAAAAACTCTTATCTGCTGGATAAAATTACCGCTAAAAAAAGTTCTGTATTGTAACTTAAGTAACTGCTGTTTCGCAAATGGACAAGTAAAAGTTTGGAGATCAGCTTCGTCATATTGCAGGAATCTAATCGGCTGCCTTATTAGCTAGATTCTTTTGGAATGACCGTAACGGATGGTAATAACCCAATTTTGTGCAACCTCAGTAACTAACTGCTGTTACCTTTAACCTTACGCACTAAAATAAATCGCAAAATAAAGAATAAATAAACTTAGATGGGCTCACTATTGTCAGCCTGTAAGAATCTATTTGGCAGTAAACCAATTAGATTCTTCTGCAATTCTTAAAATTCTTATGGGATGACCGAAAAAGGCTTAAAGATATTGAATTTGATACTTGGGTAACTTTAGTAAATAAGTTAAAAACAGGAATTTCAAAAGTAAAGCAATATGCTGATGATTACTGATGCCGGCCAGATTCAAACGAACATTCTTTGTTCTTTTCTAGCCGGATTTATCAAGTGTTAAATAACTTCTTTATCAGATATTGTGTTGCTCAGGCGAGGGATGTTAAATTTTTGCTTTTTTGCCGGAATTGCTTAAAGTAAGCCCTGATTTCATCTTCTTGCATATTTTCCCACCTACGCGTAGAATGAATAATCTTTTTCTGGTTCAACCGCAACACTTCAGGCGAGGCCGGGAGCCCTTTCCAGGCCACGCCTAATGGCAAATTGCCGCTGGCTAAGTCGCCCAGCTCTAAGCCCACTACTTTAGCCGTTAAACTAAACAGATGGTCTTCGCCTAAAATAGCTTTTCTTAATTTATACAACGGCAAATAGCCGGCTTCGTGTAGTTTTTGTAAGCAAAGCTCACTTATAAAATAAGAGCCGCCAAATACATATTCGCCAATTTCGTAACCATTATAAAAAGCTTTAAATACTAAGCTCCGCAACGTCAAATTTACTAGAGGCCGTTTCAGTAATTTCCAGGAACTGGTGCCTACCAATATGGTAGTGCGCGGATAATTATTATCCCATTTGTTACCAACAAAGTCTTGGGGATACTGGCCACGCACATGCAGGCCGGCTATGCCAATTTGCGGGTTTTCTTTAAAAAGCTGAATTGCTTCTTTCTCCGGATTTTCACCAATCACCAAGGCATCGTCATCAAGTTTTAATAAAGCACTAAAGTGATAGTTTTGCAGGGCATGTTGATAGGCATTGGCCAGATTAATATACAAACCAGCCATGCTGCCGGATGGTTTACCGGTTTTTAAAATATCAATGTCGGGCAGGGTGCGTTTTATTTTTAAAGCCAGATCTTTTTGAGAATCGTCGACAATAATAACTTTATATGTACTAGTGGTATAATATAGAAAGCTGTTTATAGTGTCCAGAATAAATTCCGGGTTTGAGTTTGGCCCAATGGCCATTACTACTACTACTTCAAAGTGTTGCTTCATTATTAATCTGCTTTAACCTTAATCTAATTCCAAACCGCTTTCTTGTTTTAGAAGATTATAGCGTTAAGCTGCTTCGTGTTTGGTCTGTTCCTGCAGGCGGAATTGCTTAAAATAAGCCCTTATTTGATCTTCATTCATATCTTGCCAAGATCGGGTGGAATGAATAATCTTTTTCCCTTTGCTCCTTAAAACTTCAGGTGAACCAGGTAAACCTTTCCAGGTAGTGCCCAATGGCAAATTACCGGAAGATAAATCGCCTAACTTAAATCCAGCCAACTTGGTTAACAAGCTAAGCAGGTGGTCTTCGCCCAGGTTAACAGTTTTAAGGTTAGTAACCGGCAGGTATTGGGTTTCATTCAATTTGTTTAAACAAGCCTTGCTCAGAAAATAAGCACCACCCTGAATATTCTCTCCTATTTCATACCCCTTGCGGATGGCTTTAAAAAACAGCTTCCGCAAAGTAAAGTTGGCAATTGGCCGCCGCATTATTTTCCAGGTACAGGTATCTTTCATTAACTGTTTTCTGGGCCAGGAGTTATCAACCTGGTTGCCTAAGAAGTTGGTAAAATTTTCGCCGGTTTGGTAAAGCCCGGCCATACCTATGCCGGGGTTCTTTCTAAAAAACTGGAGTGCTTCCTGGTCCGGATCATGACCGGTTATCAAAGCATCATCATCTATTTTTAATAAAACCTCGAAATTATACTGCTGCAGCGCATGTTGGTAGGCCTGGCACAGGTTTAAATATAGCCCCGCATTTACGCCCCGGTTTTTTTTAGTTTTTAGTACTTCCGCATCCGGATGCATTTTTTGTATGGCGTCGCCGGTTCCTTTATGCGAGTCGTCTAATATAATAAGCTTGTATTTGCAGGAGAAATAATACTTTATACTGTTAATAGTATCGTCGATATAATTTACGTTGCCATTAGGGCCAATGGGCATAACTACAACTAAATCAAAATTCCTTTCCATAATTTAAACTTTGGTTAAAGCAAAGCTGATAAAAATTTAATAACCTTATTCTCTTACTAATCTTCACATCGGAAGACAATACTTACTAGTTCTTCTGGTAGAAAGATTATAGTAAACTATAGGTGGTGGCCTACGATTTTAGGATGAATAAAATTATGCAGAAAGGCAAAAGTAAGATCATAAAAATCGCTTATGCCTGCCGGCTACGTTTTAATGCTTACTTGTCCGAACTTCCTTCTTACCTGAAAACTATTATAATGGGTAAATTGCTCTTAATTATGTATAAATCTAACCTCTTATAGTTTTTAATACGTTCAAGAATTATATTACCGACATACAAGCTCTTTGGTTACAAATACTTTACTATTAACTATATTCGGAAAACCAGAAATGCTGGTTATGTAATTGGAATAGTATTTTCCCTCTTTTCCCGGCTTTACAACTTGATAATAAGCTATATAAGTCCGGGTTATTAAATCTGAATTTCTAGCCCTGTACCGTATTAAGGTATTATCAAATTAAATTAAAATTGTCGGCATCCAGGTAAGCCGGAAAAGCTTGGCGGTATGCTGCCAGTACGGTGCTATCCAGAGTTAAGGTTTGACTCACTTCCTGGTGGTGGCTTTGCCAGATAGTTTGCCCTAATGGATCGTACACCGCCGAATCGCCGCTATAGGTAATGTTATTGCCATCTACCCCCACGCGGTTTACGCCCGCTACATAAGCCTGATTTTCGATGGCGCGGGCGGGCAATAAAGTTTGCCAGGCTAAACGGCGTTTTTCGGGCCAGTTGGCTACATACAGGTACAAACCGTATTGGTTTTGCTGGTTGCGGCTCCAAACCGGAAAGCGCAAATCGTAACAAATAAGCGGGCAAATGCGCCAGCCTTTCAGTGTAGGAGTTACTTTGTTCTGGCCGGCGGTATAAATATTTGTTTCTCCGGCCATCCGGAATAAGTGGCGTTTGTCGTAATACTGATAATTGCCATCCGGCTGCATCCAGATAAGGCGGTTAAAATAAGCATTGCTTTCTTTTATAATTAAGCTGCCGGTAATTACGGCCTGGTGTTTTTGGGCCTGGGCCGTCAGCCAGGGCAGGGTAGGGCCCGTCATGGTTTCGGCTAATTCCGGAGCAGCCATGGTAAAGCCGGTGGTAAACATTTCGGGCAAAATAATCAGATCGGTAGTCTGGGTAAGAGAATCAAGTTTTTGCGCCAGCAGGTCGCGGTTTTTTTTTGGTTGGTGCCAGTGCAAAGAAGTTTGTACTAAACTTACCGTCAGGTTTTCCATATCTTTTCTGTAATAAGTGCCGGGGCGAAAATAATGATATATTTTGATCAGGTGTAATTTAACCATTCCTGCTCCGCCTAACACAAGAGGAAAGCTTTAATCTAATTTTTATTGATCCTCAATGTGTATCTGTAATTGTTCAATTACTTAATTGGGGTTTTGTTTACAGTTCTTATTATAAAGCACACAAGCGCCGGGCTGCTTCCTGCAAGGTGGTTTCATTTTTGGCAAAGCAAAATCTAAGTACTTTATGGTCCTGCTGATTGTGGTAAAACACCGAAACCGGTATGGCGGCAACCCCAATTTCTTTGCTTAAACGCGTGGCAAAAGCCTGATCCGGTTCATCCGTAATAGATTTATAATTTAATAACTGGAAATACGTGCCTGCCGACGGAACCAAAGTAAAGCGGGAACCGGCCACTAACCGGCAAAATAAATTGCGCTTTTGGGCGTAGAAATCCGGTAAATTCAGGTAATGCCCGGTATTATCCAGGTAATCGGCAAGGGCATACTGAATAGGGGTTACGGTACTGAAAGTAAGATACTGGTGGATCTTGCGGAACTCTTGGGTTAAGACAGGTGGAGCTACACAATAACCAACTTTCCAGCCCGTAGTATGATAGGTTTTTCCGAAAGAAGAAATCACAAAGCTGCAGGCTGCAAGTTCCGGGTGCCGTAACAAGCTTTGGTGTTGGCGGCCATCAAAAACCATGTGCTCGTATACTTCATCGCTGATTATATATAAATCTTTATCCTGCACCAGCGCGGCCAGCTGCTGTAAGTCGGCCGCGCTGATTACGGCTCCGGTAGGGTTATGCGGCGAATTCAGGATTAGGAGCCGAGTTTTAGGTGTAATACGGCGTTGTACCAAATCCCAATCAATAGTAAAATCGGGGAAAGAAAGCGGTACAAATACTGGTTTGCCGCCATTTAGCACAATAGCCGGTACGTACGAGTCATAAGCCGGTTCCAGCACCACTACTTCATCACCGGGCCTTACTACTGCCGCAATAGCACAGAACAATGCTTCGGTAGCGCCGGAAGTTACTGTTATTTCGGTCTCGGGATTGGGCGTTAGGCCGTATAGTAAATGCGTTTTACGGCTGATTTTTTCGCGTAGCGCGGGTAAGCCGGCCATGGGCGCATACTGGTTAAATCCGCTTTTGGTGTAATAACCGACCAGTTCGGCTAATTCGGGCGGACAACTGAAATCCGGGAAGCCTTGCGAAAGATTAATGGCGCCGTGTTGCTGTGCCAGCTGGGTCATGGTGGTAAAAATGCTGTTGCCCACAGCCGGTAGTTTAGAGTCGGGGAAGGTAAGCATGCGTTTATTGGTTTCCAGCTTTTAAATTAGGCAAAATTATCTGGTTTGTATCAGGCCGGTGGGTAATAAGAGAAATAGTAATATTTTAAAAACCAAAGCTTACTTATTTCTGCTGTTGTGAATAAATGGATGGCGCTTTAATTTTTGCCAGATTCTCCAATATAGTCTGGGTCCAGTTTTTATCGGCTTCTTTAATTATTATGGTTTTAAAGTTAAATTTCTCACCTTCAATCTTTAATCCAGGAGAGTCGTCAACGTGAAGATCGATACCAAAGGCTGGGAGAAACTTCGAACACCTTCCTTTATTTTCTTTTAGTTCTTCATCATGACATTTTTGATTAATAACCTTATCTACCGGAATACCATAGGTGTAAAAAGTAAATTTTGTTTTTAGAATCGGCCGGAAGGAGGTGGTATAAATGTAAATACTATGTCCTTGTAACCTTAGTTCCTGGAACAACTTAATGGTGCCTAGCCGTATTTTTTCGATTCCGGCTATTCTTTGTAAGAAGTTGTGCTCTTCTGTTGCAAAAGTCTTTATGCCGGGAATTATGGTGTCGTCTAAATCAAAGGAAATAATCATGGTTTACGCAAACTAACGCTATTAATCTGAATTTAACCTGCTGGTTAGGAAACCTGATATTTTTTGTGAAATCAGCAGAGCCGGATTAACTGAAACGAACCAGCGCCAGCGTAATACTTGTCGGCCATTAAGCTTATTTTGGGATAGGTTTTCTGCGATCAGCTTCGGTAATACACACTTAGGTCGCCCTATCGTTAGTGTGCATTTTCGGGGAAATATTCCCGGATAATTTCTTTTATGTCCTGATCGGCTAAAGGCTTGGAGAAATGGCGTTTTACTTCGCTGTAGGTTTCCAGGCGTTTCAGATCATAAAAGCTGGCGGAGGAGGTGAGCATCATGATTTTGGTGGGCGCCGATTCGTTTAGGCCCAAACTTTTATAAGCTTCCAGGAACTCAAATCCGTCCATTATAGGCATTTTTATATCCAGGAAAATCATATCGGGGCATTTCTCTTTACCGGGCGCGCCGGAAGTACAGGCCGCAGCTTGTAAATATCTTATGGCCTGCTCACCATCGGTAAATATTTTTACTTCGTGAGCGGCTTGGGTACGTTGCAAGGTGCGATTATTGACGTAATTGGTTGTTTCGTCATCATCTACCAACAAAATAAGATCAAGTGGTTTCATACAGCAAAGCTATATTTTTTTCTGATCCAGGCGAAATAAATTAAAAACGTACGGCTGGCATCTGGCAGTCTGCTTGCAGAAAAAATGGTTTTTAAAGTAAATGCAAGCAGCTGGAAAACAAACCCGCGGTACAGTAAACCCGGCAGCATCCTAAATAATTTTTCAATTTATAGACAGCGACAAAACTTTTTGGAAAAGCGGTTGAGAAAACGTTGGCCTAGCTCCCCTCCTTATTTTCAAAGAGGGGTTTGGGGGTGGTTTTTTTTCCGACAAGTTAAGACGTGGTCTATATTATTTGTTGTTGAAAGTAACACCTGATTTAACACGTACGCTAACTGTTTAAACCCTTGGTTTAAACACAAAAAGGAACATCTGAGATTGCCTTGGTACAGCTTAATATTAATAGTTCCGGATGCTTACCGATGCAAACACAGCGTAAATACTGCTCATATAAATACAATAAGCAATGCAGTAATCTAAAATTAAAAAAATATTACGGAATATTATAAATTATTTGAAGTTTTACACCGTTTTTGCTAAAAATACGTATAAAACAACATCTTGTATTATGGGTAAATACTGAGGGAAAAGTTCAGTTTGAATTAGTAGCAATGTAAAAGTCCTGACCTATAGAAAAGAAAAGACGGGTATAGGTAAGAACGTAAAACTTTGTTTTATAATTAAAAATTTTTTAAAGCCTATTTGGTTTAAAATTTAAAGAAAAATGGATGAGGAGTTTTTATTCCGGGAAACATATATAGAAATTTCTTTTAACCAGGGAGCACAATGGATCTATGCCAATTGGCTCGGCTTTCAAACGGTGGCTTCGGTAAAGGCGGGTTGCGAAAAACTATTGCAGGCCTTGCATCTTAAGGGTTGTACAAAAGTTTTAAACGATAATACCCATGTGCAGGGCATCTGGTCGGGGGCTTCGGAATGGGTGGCGGTAGATTGGTTTCCCAGAATGCGCACGGCCGGCATGGCTTGTTTTGCCTGGGTTTATTCGCCCAGTGTTTTTAGTCAGCTATCTACCGATAAAACGCTGAACCATACCAACGAAGGTTTTGTAAAAACCTTTTATGACCTTAAACAAGCAACATCCTGGCTGCAAAATCAGAAGTAAACAGCGGCAACACTTCCAAAACCCTGATTGCCCAACAGTAAAAGTAAAAGACTGATTTTGTACAAGTCTCTGCTACTAGAAAACTTAACTCAATTTATATCTTTTTTGCCGACCAGGATTGATAATACGCAATGTAAAGCAGTATAAATAAAAAAGCGGAGACATCCTGATATCTCCGCTTTAAATTGCTTTAGTTTATTATTCGCTTAGTATATCCTTAAATATCTGCTTGGCCTTCTCTACCGATGTTACCTCATCAAAAATAACAATTAGTTTGTCCTTGGTGTCTTTCAGGCGGGCGCGGCGCGGATGTGCCTGTACGTACTTCAAAATTTTGCCGAACAGTTCGCCCTGGAAATACGCTTCATTCTTCTCCGTAGGCAAATAGCCGCGCATGGTTTCTTTTTTAATCGATAATTTCTCAAAACCTAGATGTTGAGCATCCCACCGAAGCTTCACAATATCTACCAGTTGTACTACTTCGGGCGGTAAAGGGCCGAATCGGTCCGTCATGCTGTTGACGATCTTATCCAGGCTTTCGCGGTCCTTCACGCGGTCCAACTTACTGTACAGGTTCAAACGTTCGGAAATATTACTGACGTAGTTGTCCGGAATCAATATTTCCATATCTGTTTCGATGGTGCATTCCCGTACTGTTTCCAGGAATTCCTGCAGATCATCGTTTTTTAAGAACAAGTCTTTAAACTGGGTTTCTTTCAGCTCTTTAATGGCATCGTCCAGGATCTGGTGGTACATCTCAAAACCCAGATCATTGATAAAGCCGCTTTGTTCGCCGCCCAGTAAGTTTCCGGCCCCCCGGATATCCAAATCCCGCATCGCTACTTTAAAGCCGTCGCCTAAATCCGAAAATTCTTCCAGGGTACTTAAGCGTTTGCGGGCATCCGCAGGCAAACTGGATACCGGCGGCGTTAGCAAAATACAATAGGCCTTTTTGTTAGACCGGCCTACCCGGCCGCGCATCTGGTGCAAATCGCTTAAGCCAAACATATGCGCCCGGTTGATGATAATGGTATTGGCGTTGGGTATATCCAAGCCGGATTCGATTATATTGGTAGAAATCAGCACATCAAATTCGCCTTCCACAAATTTCATCATGCGTTTTTCTAGTTGTTCGCCGTCCATCTGGCCGTGGGCAAACGTTACTTTGGCATCCGGAACTAGCTTTAATATCAGGTTAGCCATTTCGTCCAGGTCGCCTACGCGGTTGTGGACAAAAAATACCTGACCACCCCGTTTTAACTCGTTCATCACGGCATCCCTAATAACGATCTGGTCGAAAACGTGGAGTTCGGTGGTAACGGGTTGCCTATTAGGTGGTGGCGTAGCTATTACGGATAAGTCGCGGGCCCCCATCAGCGAAAAGTGCAGCGTACGCGGAATGGGCGTGGCGGTCAGCGTTAAGGAATCAACGTTTACCCGCATTTCTTTGAGCCGCTCTTTTGTTTTTACCCCAAACTTTTGTTCTTCATCAATAATCATGAGCCCCAAGTCTTTAAATTTGACGTCTTTGCTCACGATGCGGTGCGTACCGATTAATATTTCGGTTTTGCCGTCGGCTACGCGTTTTAAAGTTTCTTTTATATCCTTAGCCGTTTTAAACCGGTTAATAAACTCTACATTAATGGGAAATTTTTCCAGCCGGTCCCGAAACGTTTTGTAGTGTTGCATCGCTAGGATGGTAGTGGGCACCAGCACGGCCACCTGTTTGCCGTCGCAGGCTGCTTTAAAAGCCGCCCGGATAGCTACTTCGGTCTTGCCGAAACCTACGTCGCCACAAACCAGGCGGTCCATGGGGTGGGGTTGTTCCATGTCGGCTTTTACGTCTTCGGTGGCTTTGCCCTGGTCGGGGGTATCTTCGTAAATAAACGACGATTCCAGTTCGGCCTGTAAAAAGCCGTCGCGGCTATAAGCGTAGCCCGGGGCAGTTTTGCGTTTGGCGTATAGGTTAATGAGCTCCGTGGCAATATCTTTAACCTTTTTCTTAACCCGCGATTTTTTGTTTTCCCATTCCGGCGAACCCAGTTTGCTCATGCTGGGCGGCGTACCTTCTTTGCCGGTATATTTACTTATTTTATGCAGCGCATGGATGCTGACGTACAGCAAATCATCGTCGCGGTACACCAGCCGGATAGCTTCCTGCAAACGCCCGCCCACGTCTACTTTCTCTAAACCTGCAAAACGGCCAATACCATAATCTACGTGCGTTACGTAATCGCCGGGTTGCAGCGTGCGCAGTTCTTTTAAGGTTAAGGCTTTGGATTTAGAGAATTTTTCTTTGGTTTTGTATTTATAATACCGCTCAAACAACTGGTGATCGGTGTACAGCGCCACTTTCGTGAGTTCGTCAATAAAACCTTCGCGCAGCGATATACCTAAATGCTGGAATTTTACGTCGTGGTCCAGCTCATCGAAAATAGTGGTAAGGCGATCGATCTGGCGCGGCGAATCCGAAGAAATAACATTTACTAAGTTGTGGCTCTGATTATCGTGGAGGTTATTAACGAGTAACTGAAAATCTTTATTAAATGACGGCTGCGGCTTGGTGGTAAACGAAATAGCTTCGCTGACTTTAAAATAAAAGCGTTTGCCAAATTCTACCGTCACAAATTTTTCGAGCTGCTTTTTAATGGTTTTGCTGCTTTCAAACAAATCTTCGGGTTTAGAAACTACCTGTGTATTGCCATTGGTGAGCATTAAATATTCAAAAGCCTGCGTGGCTTTCTCGTAAGATTCGTCGATCACATCGTAAGCCTGGCGCACATCTTTAAACCATATTTTGGTACTGTCGGAAATAAAATCCAGGAAAGGCTCCCGTTTTTCCTGCAGCAATTTGGTTTGCACGTTTGGCACAATAGAGATATGCGTTTTGGTTTCTACTGAAAGCTGGCTGTTCGGGTTAAACGTCCGGATGCTTTCAATTTCATCGCCGAATAACTCCACGCGGTAAGGCAAATCGTTGGCGTAAGAATAAATATCTACAATGCCGCCCCGGATGGCAAACTGGCCCGGTTCGTACACAAAATCGGTCCGCTCAAAATCGTATTCCGATAAAACTTCGGTCAGGAAATGGGTATCCAGTTTTTCGCCCACTTTTACGGCAAACGTATTGGCTACCAGCGATACTTTATTGATCACTTTTTCGGTAAGCGCTTCGGGGTACGTTACAATAAGTAAACCTTTTCCATTTTTATGGTTTACCTGGTTTAGTACTTCGGCGCGCTGCAAAATATTAGCGTTTTCGGTTTCGTCGAAAGAATAAGCCCGCTTGTACGACGACGGAAACAGTAAAGCTTCTTTTTCGCCGTCGCATAAATTTTGTAAATCGGCCAGGAAATAAGCAGCTTCTTCTTTATCGTGGAGGACGAACACCTGGTGGCTTTCATCTAGTAAGCCGGCTACGGCAGCCGCTACTACGGCGTCTTGGCTGCCAATAAGCCCTTTTAACTGCACATGAAACATAGGGGCAGTTTTTAGCCTTTCAGCAATGGTTTGCACCACCGCATCGTTCCGGTAAAGGGACAGGAAATCTTTAACTTTCAAAAGTATTCTTCTGTTTTATTAGTATATGGCAAAGATACGCAATAATTATGCTCTTACTACTTCCGGGCAAGCCTGGTTTCTGAAACGTAAGAATATCATTCTAATATCATTTTGCCCGCATATAGCGTAGTGTTGGTAGGCCTAACCTATTTATATGCCCTACAGATCTTTTTATTCGGATTTAACCGGTTCTGCTACGCCGGCAGCCGTTATTAACCGCCGGTTAGGTAACTTTATAAAAGCTTTTACCCATTTTTTGTACCTGATGGGTGGCGTGGTACTGCTTAGCGTTACTTTAAAATTGTTGCACTTGCCGGGTGGATTTGTGCTGTTTATATTTTCGATGGCGGCAGTTGCTTTTTTATTCTTGCTGCAAACCGGTATTTCTTTTGTATATGTATTTTCTAACGCGGCTCTGGCCTTTTTAGGAGCTTTTAGTAGCTTAACAGTGGCGCTGTGTTGCATTACCCTGGTGTTTTTGTTTCAGAACTGGTGGGGCACGTCTATTATGCTGTTTTTAACCTTACCGCTGCTGATTTTAGATGCAATTTTTCTCCTGGCCTTTTTTATATCCGGCCGGCACCGGCACATGTCGCACCGTAAGTTTTTATATTTTAATATTTTAGCGCCTTTTTTATACCTGCTGGTGCTTTGTTCGGCTTATTATTTTTACCAGCGCAGGCGGGCACCAGAAGAAATATACAGGCGAGAAGATGTGCAGATTGCGATAGTCAAGACTCCGGTAAAATAAATAGTACAGGTAAATAAGTATTTTCCATGGCAATCGGTTAAGCTGGCAAGGTATCATCATTTTAGAAGATAAGTTAATAAGGATAGCTTAGCAAAAGCACGGCTAGCATTACTTAATAGCATTACGCCTAATAGACTGAAATTGCAGTATTGCCTAAGCTTTTATATCATAGATTTAAGTTCATATTGATTAAATGTCTGCTTTTATCAGGAGAAGAGTTTAGCTAAATACATGATTTAAGAAAAGCCGTTGTATTAGAATATACTTCTAGTCGCTGGGAAGAGGGCCTGCTGGCAGAAGTATCTGCTAAGATTGTGGGGCGTAGCATTCCGACGCAAGAAGGAAAATAAGCTTAGCCCGCCCGACTCCCAGAGACGGGGCCCCGTGGCCTTGAGCGAACTTAGGCTGAAGGAAATATGTTAGCACCATCACCTTGAAAGATGCAATCTTTCAAAAAATAAACGCCTATAATCACTGTACACATCTACTAAAATTGCAGATCATCACGCAATAAATACCGCCGGTGCTGCTCTGGCTTCCTCCACATTGGGTTTTTTCCTATCTTTAGCTTTGCGAAAGTCCTATATTTAACTAAATGAAATATATAAACCGGTTATTCATAATTGCTGTTTGGGTCAGTTTGATATTCTCCTGTTCAACCGGTAACCAATCTGCGGTCGTAAAAAACGTGGCTGCTCCTGCTCCTTTGCTGCCGGTGCCTTCTGCCGCCCAATTGGCCTGGCACGAAATGGAAATGAATGCTTTTATCCATTTTACGACCAATACTTTTACCGATTTGGAATGGGGCTATGGCGATGAAAAACCAACGATTTTCAACCCGACACAATTAAATGCCGACCAATGGGTGCGCACCTTAAAAGAAACAGGCTTTAAAGGCGTAATATTAACTTGTAAACATCACGATGGATTTGCTTTATGGCCCAGCCAGTACACCGAACATTCGGTAAAAAATAGTCCTTACCAAAACGGACAAGGAGATGTGGTGAAAGAAGTGGTTGATGCCTGTAAACGCCACGGGTTAAAGTTTGGGGTTTACCTGTCGCCCTGGGACAGAAACCGGGCCGATTACGGACAGGCATCTTATATTGAATATTACCGCAATCAGTTAAAAGAAATATTTACCACTTACGGACCTGTTTTTGAAATGTGGTTTGATGGTGCCAACGGCGGCGATGGTTTTTACGGCGGCGCCCGCGAAAAACGCAAAATTAACGGGGCAACCTACTATAACTGGCCGGCTACTTTAGACCTGGTCCGGGAAATACAACCGCAGCCCCAGGTTTTATTTTTTAGTGATGCCGGCCCTGATATACGGTGGGTGGGTAACGAAAAAGGAGTAGTGGGCGAAACCAACTGGAACATCATCAGCAATGATACTCTTTACGCCGGCAAAGCAGGAATTGAAGATTTATTAAACAAAGGTGCGGAAAACGGAACCAAATGGATTCCCGCCGAAGTAGATGTTTCCATTCGGCCCGGATGGTTTTATCATGCCGAAGAAGATGCCCAAGTAAAAACCCCGGAAAAGCTTTTCGACATTTACCTGACCTCGGTAGGCCGGGGCTCTAACTTACTGTTAAACGTGCCGCCCGACAAGCGGGGATTATTGCATGAGCATGATATACAAGTTTTAAAAGGCTGGAAAGCATTATTGGATAAAGAATTTAAAACCAACCTAGCCGCCAAAGCAAAAGTTACCGCCGATTCTTACCGGGGAAATGCTCCCGCATTTGCCGCCGCTCATGTAACCGACGGCAATAAGGAAACCTACTGGGCAACCGACGACCAGAAAACGACCGGCAGTTTAATAGTTGATTTAGGTAAAATACAGCCGGTAAAGTATGTTCTTTTGCAGGAATATATAAAACTGGGGCAGCGGGTAAAATCCTTTTCAGTAGAGGTGTGGCAGAATAATGCCTGGCAACCGGCAGCCCAGGCTACCACCATTGGGTATAAACGCATTCTCCAACTTAATAATCCGGTCAGTACGGCTAGGGTTCGGATAAGCATAAAAGATGCGAAAGCCTGCCCGGTTATTTCTAATGTGGAAGTTTATTAAGGTAAAGCACCTTTTCTAATCCTGATTTAACTACCGGAACCCAGTACAAGCTGGCATGTTTGGCCGCCTGAGCCTTTGCTGTTTTCTGCGTTTTAATTCGAAAATAGTGGAAGAGTAGCTATTTTACATCTATACTTTAAGTTAATACCAGACTTTGTTTTCAAAACGGATGCGTAAAGCTTGGCAACTGTCAAGTCAGGTATAAGCGTTTTAATATTTCTTTAATCTGTTTTATACAAAATTTAACTTGCTTTTGCCTTAACGATAATGATGCGTTAACCGTGTTAAGTAAAGAAAATCACATCCAATCGACTTGTTTATTTCGTGTATCCATCTTAAAACAAAGTTAAAATATAGCGTTTTGTTAATAAAATTATATTAATGGTATTTTAATATCATTTTAATAAGAGGTTAATTATAGATTTAGACTTTTGCAGGGTAAAATATGATGTTGGACCATAACGACTGCAACTGTGAAAAAGATAGTTATTCCTACCAATCTGACGAACCAGTCCCTGAATCTCATTAAGTATGGAATTCAGATAATGAAAGGCGAAACTTGCCAGATTATATTGCTGCACC
>Ga0210040_10000982_pt1 | contig 45275 bp, 37 predicted proteins | sample CryGeyCG12114_NA_FD_185462 | JGI IMG/M metagenome (GOLD analysis project Ga0210040, IMG submission 185462) | Groundwater microbial communities from aquifer - Crystal Geyser CG19_WC_8/21/14_NA (SPAdes) (version 2) | ecosystem: Environmental > Aquatic > Deep subsurface > Groundwater | place: USA...
ATTTCTACATGGCGTACATCTCCCAGCCAATCAGAGAAGATTACCACCTCTACCTACTGATCCGATTGGCTGGGATGTGTACGCCATGTAGAAATCTACGAAAATACAAGGCTTCAGGTGTACCCCTTATGTATTTGTATTCGACAACAATTATTCGTTCTGATTATTCTGATCTGGTATACCCGGGTGTGCCTGAAATGTTTTTGATCTTTATATGCAACTGTATTCTAGTAGAATTTAATTTGTGATATTTATAGTATTTATTGTATGGGGAGATCAGCTTATATACACGAATTTAAACACGGGTAGATGAAGACACTGGACTTTACAAATCTTTTGTATTCTTCAGCGCATCGTAGTGTAGTCGTAGTAGTGCTGTCCTAGTGTTGAAATGACAATCCAGAAAATAATGAATATATGAATACTGTTTCGAAATAAAAGTTTCATCGTAATCATGCACCATTTGCATGGTTTTCCGCATAGCAAATATTTGAAGGCCCTATCAATCGTTTATCACCTCGTCACCACAGGAATATATAGAATACATAACAAAGTATAGGAATAAATAATAGAATGGAACTTTTTTGTGACAACAGCAAAGGTAGCGGTGGACAGTGGGATACTTGGATCCGGAGACTGGTGAAATCGTCGGAGTATAAGTCTTAAATAAGTTTTTGTTATGACTGAACTGCTATAGGCTGGCATATGGATGAAAATGAAATAAAGTTGAAATATTTTCGAGTTTTGACGTATTATAAAGTCTATGCATAAACGACATTTTTTATTACAAAAGTTTTAATCAATGTTTCATGATTAATATAATACAGTAAACAAGTCTAAGAATACAATAAGCTACAACAATGTAATTGATAACCTCGGTGAAGGGCAGGCTTAATTGATGCACAATACTGAACTGACGGTAAAGAGGCAACACAACTAGTATATAATATAGTTCTGTATGTTACATTAGTAAACAAGAGTCACTGAGGCATTTTTATTCTTAACGCGAACGAGAAGAGCTTATTGCTGCAGCAAGAGTGTCTTCAACTTTGCAGAGGGTGCCACCATATTTATACAAAAGGAGAATTCATTTCACATATGATAATCGATAATGTTTTCTTTTTACCTAACGAGACTCCCCCTATTTCAGTCCAATAGACCATCATATAAATTAAAAGCCTTTCGATTCACTTCAAAAGATTAATTATATAACTATACATTATGTATATAAATGGAAACATACACCTACTCTTGATTGAAACTAAGTTTCTACTCATTTCATAAGGACACAAATTCTACATTGGTTAAATAGTATCTTGTACATATATAGAAGTTACACACTCTAGTAATGTAGCAACAATTGCAATACTAAATAATATATATTAATTAATAATGATAATAATAATAATAAAGATAATAATAATAATAATAGCAGGAGTTAATAATAATTAAAAAGTTAAACAGTACTGAAATTTTGCTATCAAGTTGCACGTTTAAGTCTTTGGCCGTACGAGAAAATCGAGGTAATATCCCTCCACACTATCACAACTGATCCACATACTTTGTAAGCTGTTCCTGTGGAGTTAGAACAGAGTCGTCCGGCATCAGTTGAGGTGAATGCGAGTGCAAAATGTCTAATTGAGGGGTTGCCACAGGATGTGGGGAATGCGAAGGTGTAGAGGGGTGATGAGCCCTGGGAGACGGAGCTGGCAAGGCTCTGGGGGATGCACTAGGTCCAGACACAGGTGTCGGAGGTCCCATTGGCGAAGACACTGGAGCAGGTCTGCCACCAAACCTTTGTTGTTGTTGCAACTGTGACTGGAGTGATGCATTCCCCAGTTGAGATCCCATTTGGTTCACTACCCCAGTTCCCATTTGTCCCATAGGGGACATCTGAGGTTGAAGTTGCGTTGGTATAGTTTGACCTGACCCAGAAACCATCTGACCACCGAGTCCAGGATTCATTACATTAGATATTTGTTGTGTCCCACCCCCTATTTGATTCGTGTTCATGGGATTTCCCTGAGAGTACTGCATGAAAGACTGGTTAGACTGAGGGGCTCCATTATTCCCACCAATAGCCTGTATAGCCTGTGGTACTTGCTGCCGCATAAGCAGCTGCTGCTGCTGCTGCTGCTGTTGCTGCTGCTGCTGGCGCATCCATTGTTGCTGTTGCTGCTGTTGGGGACTCAGCATTTGCCCATGGGTTTGCGATAATTGCGGATGTGACAGGGTGTGCTGATGGCTCATCGGTTGCTGCTGCAACGTCCCTAAAATCCACATCATCATCAGTATATTAATAAAAATTCACTCATTTTTCCAGCATCAGTCACATCATCAATCATTAATAAATAAGTACGTATATGGTTGATGTCGGCAGAAAAAAGTCAAATGAAAAAATAGCAAATATACAATACGAATTTTGGTTAGCTAGATGAATATAGTTAGTTAATCAACTCCAGTAAAGTAGATAGTGATCAACTATATTCGATAATTCAGCCATATTAGAAAAAATAGAAAGTGTGTTAAATGAAGGCTATAGTGAGTGGATGGCGGATGGATTATTTTATTGATTATAGCAGAGCTATCATCACCATTCATAGCGCATCACACTAATAACATGGGCTGGAAGCATTTTTTTCATTTCACTAGCAGCAGTAGCCATTTGAGTAAAATCAAATGAACAATTAATCAAACAAATAAAAAGATTAAGAACCTGGTGCAGTTAGTGACAGATATACTTACTGCATTCCAAAATTAAAATAGTACAATAAGCCTTGCAATAGCCAACGCATTGTAGCACATAAACAGGTATCTTCATACTGCCACGGATAACCATCGGGGCTGCTGACGTCGTCGTTCATCATTTCCTCTACAATTCGATTAGATGCCCACATAAAACTATGATTAGCACTGTATAAGGATCTAACTAATTCCAAGACAAAAGATATTTTATATTACATATCACCACAATCAAGTAAACTAACTATTTACTACATGATCGTTAACATACCATAAATTACAAACATTAATTTTCGTTACATGTTAGATGTCAACCTGGCTTCAATGTACTAGCAAATTCTAAAATGTGCTAGAGCTGATATTATTGCTAGTATATTTGTGGAGCTAAATGTACAGCAGACAAGAGCTACCACAAACCATAGCATTTTTAGGTTAGGTGAAACAAGAAACAACAGAATGTAAAAGCAGCGACAAAAATGTCCGATTAGCTCAGCATTACCAACACACAGGTTAGCAACGAATCATTGCTATAAATAATATAAGCTTCCGTCAAGCTTAACAGATCAGTAAGAATGGAAACGCAAAATTATATGCGAATGATGGAATGAAACGGCAAGAAAAAAAACTGTATTCTAATGCTTATAAATATTTACCTGGATGATGGATATTGTGCTGTTGATTTTGTTGCGGCTGCTGCTGTTGTTGCTGTTGTGGTAGCACAGAGTTCATAATAGGTGGTCCTCTGCCTGACTGTTGGGGTCCACCTTGACCAGGAACTTGTTGTACCCCTTGTTGTTGAGCCACTTGCTGCTGCTGTTGTTGTTGTTGTTGCTGCTGTTGTTGCCTATGTCTAATGAACGCCGTCATTAGTTGAGGGTTCGATTTGAGTATCTGTAGCACTTGGTGCTGTTGTTCCTGAGTAGAAGGCGATCTTAAAGTTTGCAGCAACTGATGAAGCAGCATTTGACCTTGACCAGGGCCCTGTGGCTGTTGACCCCCAACTGGCCTTACCTGTGGATTTGCCATACCTCCCATTCCTGCTTAAAAAATATAGTTTAGCATTTAAACACAAGGTCAATAAATATTTTTACGAGTGTGGATAATATATTTAGCTTCCATTCCGAACGCATAACATACCTGGCGTTCCAGTAGGAGCCTGAGACTGTGGTTGTTGCGATTGCTGTGAAGGCTGCTGTATTTGTGGGGGCATGATAAGGTTCGGCTGCATTCCGACAGGACGTTGATTTGGTATGCTCGAATATCTAGTCATTTGTTCCATACGCGGAAGACATCGATTCTGCAGTGGATCGGATTGTTGTAGTTGACCGGGTAGATTTGGTCTCAGATTATTTGGATTTGGACTAATTTGTGAAGTAGGTGGCCTGAACTGATTCATTCCACCAACAGCTCCCGAAGACTGAACCATATGCTGATTAGAAGCAACAGAATGTGTGGGAGCTGGTTGCTGTCCAGAGCCTTTAGTTCCTGCAGGAACAATTTGGGCTTGCTGCCTCGCTACTTCCGCTTGTACTTGTCTGGCAGCCTGTGGAATTTAATGAACGTTAAAATTTAGTCAAGTATTTACATTTCTATATACAAGATTAACCCAACACTATAAATTAGTATATATATAGGTAGATGCATCTTTTATTCACCTCTAAGGCTGCAAGTGGAGCACCTCCACCAGGTTTGCCGCCTATAGCAGATATGGAAGGAGCCATATTCGGAGTCATAACCTATTAAAAATCATTTTGATTTTGAATCCTAATATTGAGTCGGTTTATTTTACAATCATTACCCAACTGGTCATATTTCAAAGCAAACCTGTGATGTTGTGGGCATCGGCCGAACTGGCGAAGGAGAGGGAGCCACTGCCGGAGGAGTTGGGGTTGCTCCTGAAGCTCCTCCACCCATTTGCTTCATCATGTGCATTCGGCGACGCAGCAATTGATTTTGTTGCACTCGCTGGTGAGCTTGCTGTTGACGAAGTTTGTGTTTAATGTTGGCACAAAAAGGGACAGGACACTTCGTTTCAGCACAATGCTTGGCATGATAACAGCATAGTGCAATAAGTTGTTTGCATATAGGACAGCCCCCATTTGTTTTTCTCTTACAGCCCTAAATGAGTTATTATCAGTTAGTAAAGATTCCAATGTGAACATCTTGACTTGTACTTTTACTGAATCCATACCTTTGCATGAGCAACCACTCTTTTCATCTTATGACAAGACGGAAGCCTACAATTAGCGTCTCGACATTGACAAGCATGAACCAAGCTTTGAATACATCGTTGAATAGAAAGTTTCCTAGCCTCCTGAGGATTAGATTGTTTTTGATCCCCAGGTGATGCGCTAGAACCGTCATCCAAGTCAAATCCAAGTTTGTCCATCTTGTGAATGTGACCAGTCTTTTGAAAGCACCCAATGCATAGGTCGAAGTCATCACAGACAGTACAATGGTATCTAAAAAGTAACAAATATATGGTTGTGATGAGCAGCAGGTAAAGGTAAGTGAATACAGTGAATGAATAAATGAAGCCCAGCATACCTCGTTTCAACGTGATTTTTGCAATTATTGCAAGTGTACACGAATTTATCTTGTCCTTGATTATGCAACTCGTACATCATGGCTAAGGTAGAAAACTTCGCTCTACGTAGGGATGAAAATTCGTAATGCTTGTCTCTCGCTAATGTCAAGAACGCGTCACGACCATCCATAAGGTCACACGTAATAAAAGGATCCGGATCTTGTATACCCTGTTGAATTAAGTTAATATTTTAATTTCATGATCATTAGAACAGGCAGATCAATGCTGTCAATCATCTATATTAATGGCCTGATCGAAACTAGTGCTAATGACAGTAAATATTCCTGAGAGTACCCCTCCCCCCAATTTAATTGCAGTACAGTTTAATTACTTACTAATTATATACTTAATATTAACTACTAAACAAAAATATCCGTAATCCGCTCCAAACTGATTTGGACAGTAAATATTCCTGAGAGTACCCCTCCCCCCAATTTAATTGCAGTACAGTTTAATTACTTACTAATTATATACTTAATATTAACTAATAAACAAAAATATCCGTAATCCGCTCCAAATTGTTAAAAAAATATTGGAGCTCCAATCCAGTGCCACAACACATGTGGGAGCTCGACTGCACTTGTCTCACAGAGGCTGAAGCTCTGCTCCCTTTTGCTTTTTAAAAGACTAAATAAAAATAATAGTCGAGCTCTGCTCCGCTCCCAAACAGAAATAATAGTCGAGCTCCGCTTAGCTCCGCCCCGCTAGTCGAGCTCCGCTTCGCTCCCAAACAGAAATAATAGACGAGCACCGCTTCCCTCCCAAATATAAATGAGTTTAGCTCCTGTTCGTTCCCCAAAAAAAATAATAGTCTAACTCCGTTCCGCTCCCAAATGAAAATAATAGTCTAGCTCCCCTATGCTCTATACACCAAAATATCGGCCTGCTCCGCTCTGGAGCGGAGCTGGCTTTCATTACTTTTTTAGTCTAAAACTTTTGAATAACGTTGAAGTTTGCCGATGCAGGACAATGCGAATACCCGCTATACGACTACCTAATCACTAATACTAATTCGAGCAATCGAGCGCAGTGCTGTTAGGAGAGGAATTTTGTATCGTCGAAGTAAAGTAAGTGGAGCTCAACGAGAAAGGCTGCTTAAGTATAAATTTTGGGCAAAATCGGGTCAATGAGAATTCCAAATTTCAAAAAATGTTACGGCTATCACCGCAGTCGCCAGATTCTATTGAACAGACAAAGTTGTCAAACCCAATTTCTAACCTTTGATATACGTGTTGGTATATATTAAGTAATTTCCAGTAGTCTGACGGAGTCTAGCTTTTCAAATATTGATTACTTGTCAAACTTCGGTTCTGATTCGAATAATCTGCCTTAAAAACGTTTAAATTCAAGTTCTAACTCCGAGCAAATATTTCTGTCGTGTTTCCCTTGGCTTTGCAACTGAAAAGAACGAAATTGTTTGTCACGTAGACACAAGTCAAACGTTGCGCTCCACAATGGTGGATTGAAGATTGAGGATACTACGTTTGCAGTTGCAAAATGTATTTCTACTCTACACTCGCTCCTCCTCCTATAAGTTATGCGGTCGCGGTCTCTGGCCTTCACGTCCACGTTAATTTACAACTCAATTTCAACTTACTAATGAAATAAGACAGGTGAAATTAAATATTAGACCAATGAAGTAGTTAAGATCCTTCGGACTAAAAATAATGAAAAATATATTAATTCTCCTAGTTAAAAAATTCGGGACTACTATATAGTCTTTCCTTTTCGTTTATCATATAGTTCACTCGTTTTCTTTCCTACGCGTAAAAAAAAAAAAAACTGAAACGAGCTTAGAGCGAGAAGTTCAATGGCTCGCCGTACGCCGATTTTGATCCCATTAATTTCATTATGATCAATAGAGTCAATAGACAGCTATTGGAGGATCAAGAAGGAAGGATTTTCTGTTTCGAAATAAAGTAGTCAGAATTTTTTTCCTTCAATTTTATTCATTTTATCCTGTTTTCGTTTTGATGACTCTTTGCCTTTGCATGTTTTTACATGGTAAACGGTGTTTAAGTAACTTTCAACAACTATAAACTGTATGTTTCTACACACTGCTGAGGACTTTAACAACAATATGTTTCAACGATATGAATCATAACTTGCTTATGTAGGGGACATATTTATAAGAGCATTCATTGGGGCCAAGTATATTTAAGAATTTCCATTGGAATTCCTTCGTTTTGTCTTATACTTGTGTCTTGTGTGTATGCATGCCAAGTGAGTTTCACTATACAATCTGTCCAATCCTTCGAAACAGATGGGACGAATAGATCTTATACGCATATGATGCGCAGGGACTGTTTGTATGGGAATGCCATGGACAAATATAACATCTTCATAAACAAGCAACAACTAAATATGCTAAACTCACCCCCAAGGAAGCAGCTGACTGTGCAGAATGAAGGCGTATGACGAAGAACACCTCTTTGTGCTTTTCCATTGTAGCAAATATTTTTGTGGACAGATCAGTGCCGGTTTGAGGAGCATTGGATTTTTTGTTATTCTTCCGCTGGTTAGCTTTCGATTTGTTACTTTTCTTTGTTTTCTTCTGACCTTTCTTCTTGCCATCTCCACCAACCTCAGCCTCATCCTATAGGAAAAAAATACATGAATTTAGCATAATGAGGTCCGAATAGTCATGAAAGAATGGCGGCAGTTAGGATTTTGATCAAAATGATAGATTTTCTTGCGAAAGGAGTCAATTAATAAATGTACTGAGTTAATGCATGACATGACATTTTAGAATAAATTGCATACTTTCAGACAAGAAAAAGAGAAAACTTCGAAAAAAGCGAATAAATCCGACCCTAAAAACTCAGTTGAGGTCGAGGCTTTTAACAACATTTGACATGTTATGCAATTAAATTGCATCATCACTTTTCAACAATGGAATCAGACTTGTGACCAAACACCAATGACTACATTCGTAAAGAAAAAAGAGCCACAACGCACTTTATCGACTACAGTGTCAGCAGCAGCGGCAGCTTCAGCCTCCTCCAGTTTCCGTTTTTCTTCTTCTTCTTGATCTAATTCTTTAATTGACTCTTCTAAAACGTTTGGCCAAAAGTCGCCCTCAAAGTAGGGTAGCTCCGCTGCAGATTGTAAGTTATCTTCCATCGCTTGCTTTAATATATCCTGCAAAACCGTTATTTTCAAAATCAGGTCTAATCCTTTCCCTTCGTATCTTACTCTCTTAGTCAGATTCAATAGTAATAAAAGTATATACCTTATAGTCTAAAACAATCCTTTCAATTATTCCTTTGTCCAGCATCTTTTTGTACCACTCCTGCAATCGTTTCGGTTTAGGTATTTTCTGATCCGGCGGATGACAGTGGAAAATGTAGTCATCTCCTTCAGATGGCGGACAAGCCCATATGTGAGCCATAGTGTAACCCAATTGCTTCACATATTCTAAATATCCTAAGAGAATCTCATGATAAACAGCAGTTCTGAACTGCCGGGGTTTGAAGAAGTGTACGGAATCAAGGTAAGCAATATAAACTCTTCTAGTATTAGGAGTCGGACATTCCGAGCCATACTCCTGCACATGCATCCCAAAGAAGCAAACATCCACGCCATCAATTTCTTCAAACGCAAACAACGCCTTCGCTCTATTTTTAAAATAAGAAGATAATTGGTCATCTCCACAAAGCAATCAATAAATTACATACTTCGGCTATAACTTACCTATAAGGGAAAGTATCACACATATCACCAGATTCCACGTATCTGTTTCGCATCCCAGGTTTAACCTCAACAATTTTTTCAGACGATGAGACTACCCTAATTACTACTTCACCAGCTCCAGCTTCTTTTTTCTTCAGGAAATTGTTAACTCGTGTTTCAATATATGTACCTAATTTAGTAGTAGGAAGCCTTTTTGCGCAGAATTTGTTTTCTTTCTTTTTCTCATTTTTGCTTTTGAAACAATTATCACACGTAAACCTGCAATAAAAATTATAAGATTCCACAATCTGCACCTACATTTCATATTGATCATATTCATATTCATATGATCATACTGCATGCAACAAATTAGTGAGAGAAACATACCCATGCGGCCATATACAATCCATATGAAGAACACATATTTGATGAAGCTTCCTTCCACAGTCAGTGCAGCTAACAAACGGTTCAAGCTCCAGATGATCATTTTTCATTTCAGTAAATTGGTCTTTTTTAATTGTTCTAGAGAAAAAATAAGTTCAAAATATAAAGCTTTTGTACAAACAACTACAACCAGCAAGTAGAATACTGATTAATGATTTGAATTTATGACAAACGTACGTGGAAACGTATGCCTGCGTCTGGGTAGGATCTTCTCCTAGGGTTACTGTGTCCCCTTGAATCTCGTTGAAGCACTTCTGGCAGTAGGTGTAGCTACAAATAATAAAACATTATTGAAAACAATTTTCCGAGTGCTACCTGAAATCATAGAATGAAAAATAAAAAATATACCGATTTTGATAAGAATAGTATTTAGCGTCTCGAGGAATAGTACAAAGTTGTTTTCCATAACAACATAGGGTTTGAGGGTTGAATGTGTACTTATGACCACAACAGTAGCCCAATGTTTGCATCACAGGATCAATTTCACCCTCAAACACCTCAGCGAGCTATAAAACAAAAACGAGTTTACATGAAGATCTATTCTGATAATTTCCACAATCGTAAGCAACAAAAATTTTCAGACAATTTCAAAACTTACTTTGGAGCAGTATCTATACACACGGGATGTTTTCCTGTTGTATAGCCAAGCATTATCGAACATTAACCAAACATCATCTACATACTCCCAAGGGTCGCTGTACTCGCCATTTTCCAAATTTTTCTTGATAGTAGCTAAGTCCATGGGTTTCTTAATTATGTCGAAATAATCAGGAATTCCCAATGCCTGAATAGAAGTACACGAAAAATAATCATATATGATCAATGCATATACGTAAAACGGATGTCACCCCTGATATAGCAAAAATAAACAGATTTTCATGCAGCACACAAAGAAAAACCCTTACCTGTGGATCAACGGGAATTTTGAATGGTAAAGCCTCAGGATCCTGCCGCATCATCTTCTCCAATGTAGGCATTAGTGCAGCTTTAAGTTCTTCCGGCTTGAACACTGGATGAAAACGTTACAAATGTTAGAGCAACACGAATACATGCATTCCAATACAATTTTGACAGTCTAATACGACCATAACAAGTTATTTTTCACATGTTCCAGAGCAAATGATTTATGAAATCTCACATTTTTTATTTATTTTCTCGCCGGCTGAAGGTCCTGGAGAGGAAGAAGTCTTGACTGGTGCAGGAGCAACAAAATTGACACTAGGTGTCGAAGGTTCACATTTGGTTCCACTAGAGTTTAGTTCCAAAGTTTCCGCAGTACTATTCATGGACATAGGGCTGGAAGTTTCTTCTTTAATTTCTTCTATACAGAATCACACATTCAACAGTCATTATTAACAGAATCCATTAGCAAAAATTTCAAATTTATACTAAGCGATGCTAAAACGAACTAGCTCAGAGAATTATGGACTTCAATTTTTTATTTCTAGAGCAAATTATATTCACATAGTTTCAAAAAAAATCATGTAATCATAGTAGTCAGTCAAGAAATGTCTTCCGCAATTCTCTGAACGGTCGAATTTCTTTGCTCACCCACGAACAAAAATTTGTAATTGGGTGAACAAAAAACTTTTAATAGCACCCGGACAAACACATCCCCCAACAAACATGCAAAAAACTATGCGTCTCCTTGGATCAGATTCATCCACTTCAACATGCAAATTTCATCCTAAATTACATCTAAGTTTGTAAAAATAATTTTCACACCGCTTTTGATAGCCTTCGATTTCGAAGCAATTGCATTTTGGGCCAATGGTAATTAAGTTCCTGATCTTTTTAGATCATAGACGTTTCACAAGTATCAGATAAGAACTACAACATGAAACCCAACCACCACCAATACATGTACTATAGAAAGCAGCAAGCAAGTAATAAGCAAAACATTATGCCGACCAGAAATCATTCTCTCCGATTAATAGTTTTCCCTAAATTTTTCGGATGCAAAAAAATAATGCAACAAAAAAAACGGAAATGCCAGATTAGAAAAACATTTAAGCGATTAAATTGCGTGAATATTAATAGATTAATAAATAATACCAATCAAGTGGGCACACAATAAATACTTTCAACTTCATGCTGCAGCTTTAAATCATGCATTTCACTTTTTAGGTTGCAAGTTGCAAGGAAAAACTGGAATCGTAGAGAACTGAAACTGGTATAATCATAATATTAAATGCATGTTTAATATTGGCGCAGAGAAAGCAACGCTGCATGAAAAATAAAACATTTGATAAAGAATATGTTGAATGAAGACTTACTTACTCGGGGGTTACGTTGCCTCCTCCGAAATAAAACTTTATGATTACCAAATTCATCTAATCTCATATATCGGTATTCGTGAGTCTGGCCTACCAGATATTTCGTAAATTTCGATGTCAGAAGTTCGTAGGCCACTACATAGAACGACAAATTAGATTCCAACATGACTAAAATTCAGCATTCCCATCAACAATATATCAAACTACAACAATAAATTGAGTTGAATGTTGTTAGCTTTTTCTTTCATTCTTTGTTCTTCTATAGCAAAGTTTTTGTTTAAAAATGCGTTTGCATGCAGAATGAACGTTCATTTCTGGTGATACATTCATGTTTCCACGATAATAGTTAATAGTACAACTATTTAAACTTCAACTGTTACAGGGGGAAAGTGCAAGTGTCATAACACAAAATTCAGTCTAAAAACGGGATACAATGGGAAAATGGAATGTGCAAAATCAGTGATTTACGACTAAGCATTAGGGTGAGCATTATCTGTTTAACCATTTTCAATTATTTAAAGCTCATATCAAGGACTCCAGTGGCATAACAATACTCACAGTTGATGCCTTATATCAAATCATCAAAGAAAAACAGAATAACACACAAATGAAAATAAAAAACTTTCAACAGTCTACAATCTTTGAATTAGATTTTTTTAATTAGGAGCATTAAAATAAATTTAAACAATTGCAACTAAAATAAAAAATTCTCCCACAAAATAAAAAAATGTATAAAGCAAGCTTTGCTTCAAAGTTAGATATAATCTAATTGACAGAGACTGCATACAGTTGATAAATATATTTGCCGTGAAAATTAGGTAAGCCAATTCGACATCAGCATGTTAACTACCTCAGGTTACGGTATCCGTCAATGATCCGTGTAGTCAAGTTAGCAAATTATTACGTGTACCATCCCAAGCCTGATTGAAGAGGCCAAAGACTAACTAAATTACTGACAACTAATTAATATTTTACTTTCATAAGGAATATATACTACGGCAACAATCACTACAAATATACCAAACGACCGACAAAAAACAAATCGTTTTATTTCAAGGCTCTGCTTTTTTTTGTATTAGAGTACATTCTGCTCATTTGTATAAATTCAGAATTTTTATTTGAATTGTGGCATCTTTGGAAATAACTTTAATTCAAGGGTTACTTCGCAATATTAGTTTTTTAAATCTTTTTTACAGTGGGATTTTTTTAATGTGTGTTGTTTTTTTTTTAAATAACTTCTTTTTTTTAGCTATAATTAGCCGTGGAACTTCAAAACGAAAATGAGCAAAATAAACAAATCAACTTTTATTCTCTGTAGCACAAATGTCCAATCACTGAAAAGTAGGACGATTCTGAATTCATCGACTACTACAGGATAGAAATTAGGAAATATTTACCATCCTAATAACTACAAAACACACCAACAAATCATAATCATAACTACAAAACAATATAAGTGAAAGGGAACGGGACTTTCAATTACAAAAAACGTTCAGTCTTCATTCTCATCCCCCTTTGACAAACGAAAAACATTTTCCACAGTGACACAAGTGAGTGTGGACATCTTCCTATTATCCTAAAATACTCTGGAAAACATTGCAAAGTACAATCAACACATTACATGGTTACCCATTCGGTACGTTTCCATACCAAATGCACATTCAAAATATAAAATCACAACATTCTCATTCAGCACATAACACATTTACTTGGACATTCAATCTAAATTAATGCTATCGTTGTTACTGAAAAGCTTGCATGCTTAAGCTAGCATGGAACTTTAACTTTTAATATATAGAATGACTCTTGTAAATTTTGTTTTCACGGATCGAATTGAATTGCACATGATATCGTAACATGGCCAAATCAATTCGTATCATCCATTACTGGACGTTTGTGGACAATATTTTGTCTCCTTCAAAAAACAAGACATGCAACGACTACATATTAAGAGTCAAGTATAAAAGGAAAGATAAATAACAACTGAATTGATATACAACAGCTGCAATCCGCAATAATTAGGAAATAAAAGAATAATTATTGAAAATAAACTATCAAAAATAAAAATAGCCATTGCAAATAAACTGCAAAAAATACTGCATTGAAAATAATTGCAACGAAAAATAGCAGGACCAAAAAATTAGTTTCAAGTTAGTACGAAAAAAAAGTTATTTAAGCTAAAATAAAAATCACTTTGGCGACACCAAAAAGGAAAACCCAATAGCTGAATGCCGGAATGCAACCTCAGCGCGCATTAGCACCAAGCTGCTTTATTTATTTATTTACAATTTATTATTGCTATATCCCAGCCATTTCATCGTCTACTTGTATGAATGACACATGAATGCCTGAACTCAGCTCTTTGACATTTGGCAATTACTTAGTCAGCCAAATGAAATGGTTTACATTTTCTAAAAAAAAATGTTTAAATGACTTACTTTTAATAATGTACGCTCTTTCTGGCTTCACTTCTTCCAGGTCACCTTTCAATTCCTGTTTGCTGCCATCTCCATTGCTCGTCATTTCTACTTTCATTTCAGATGCATCCAAATTATTGACAGTGGATGCTGGACTAGGCAGCTCGTGCTTGATGTCAACATCCATCTGACCGTCATTGTTAGAATTTATTGATTTTGAACCACTTTCAGACTCTGTACCATTCATACTCGGCTCCCTGGGCATCTGTTTTTGCGGTGTCATTGGTTTAGTCCCAGCACCAGAAGTGTTAGGGTGCTTTGAACCGTCATATTGCTGATTAGAGTTGGAATGTCCCATTTGCTGCTGATAAATTGCGGAAAATTGCGAATTTGTTGTAGGAGGTTTAGGTTTGTGAACTAATTTGGTATTCGGAGACGGTTTAGGTTGAGTTGTGGTCGTAGTTCCAGTTGTTGAAGACGAAATGGGAACAGGGGATGGCATGGATGTGGGAGGTGCAGGACCTCTGGCCCCAACTTGATTACTGGGTCTAGCAGAAGGACCCAGTAGACCCTGTCGTGCCGGTGGAACACTACTTTGAATACTTATAGGAGCTGGAGCTGGGGGTCTTACCATACCCGTAGAAACTGGTTGCTGTTGTTGCTGTTGCTGCTGCTCTTTTCGTCTCTGGCGTTTTTCCTCTAATTCCTTCTGAATTTTGTAAATTTTCTCTGCTAACAAGTGATAGTATTCGGACCTTGAATTGGCAGCTTCATACATATCACCTTCAACTTTCTTTGCATAAGCCACTAAATTGCACATTCGTCGGTCAAGCATGGCTGCAGGATCAGGAGATGGGAATATAGCTTGGACTCTAAAAAGTTAACAAATCATTCAGCATATTTTTTTTAAATCTCAGTATGTGCCTTTAATAAAGAATCTACGGGTTTTACTTACAATTTATGAACGAGATGGTTTCTGAGATCAGAACTTATAGATTGATGCCACTCTTTGGTGCCTTGAACAGGAGCAGCAGTGATTCCTGATGCACCAGTTGGAGGATGAACGCCACTTCCATCAAGACCTAAAACAGCATTAGGGTTACCACTTCCGGGGAAAATTGGGGATTGGACACCACCATCAGGTATTTGCTGAGGCTGAGGAGATGGTGTTGGAAGTCTTGGAGAAGGGGACTGGTTAGGCACAGGTTGTGGAGGTTGAGGTTGGCCTTGTTGGGATGGGGATTGTTGACGAAGAGTTGTTGGCCTTTGAGCTGGGCCAGCTGGTGCCACTGGAGGACAAGAGAGACCTGCAAAAAATATATCATGACAAGGATAGCAATGACAATCACAAGTCTTTCATTTCCGAACATTCAAAATCTCAAAAGAACATTTAAAAGGTTCCATGCCTAATGCGCCATAAGCACGTTGAACTTCCTGAGGTGCGGGACTGGGCTGAGAAGGTTGAGTACCCATAGCTGGCTGATTGGACTGATTTACTACGGCACCTCTATTCCGGTCAGCCTGTTTGAGCGGGAGGCAAACGGGACAGTCTTGACGAGTGCAGTGTTTCCAATGGGATATGATTTGTCGCGACGAAGAGCAATGCGTAACGGTGCAATTTTTTCCAGCTTGGCACGTAGTCATATGGTTTAATACATTTTTCATTGTCCGACAGTGTGGAAGAGTACACTAAAAACATCAAAAGTTTCTTACATAAGTATTAGAAAGAGATAACTGCATGAAGAAACATATTTGAAGATGTAGAAATAAACTCACGTTATTTTGCCTATTTTCACCATTAGCAGTCTGACTTTCTCGCCGCTGACATTTATGCGCATGCAACAAAAGAACAAGTTGTTGCTGGATAAGTTTACGTTTCTCAGGATCGGCGTTTGCGGATGACGCAGCAGTGGAAGGATGCAATGAGCCTTGTTGGACTGGACCAGCACCACTAGTAGGCTGCGCTAACACCTGACTTTGATTCACAACACCAGTTTGCATCATAGGTCCACCATTATTCATGGAACTGCTCGAGTTAACAGTGCTAATAGAAGCAGTCGTGTTAACAAGGGAATTCCCTAGAGATGCGGTGACAATGGAGCCTACACCACCCATATGTGATTGCTGAACGGACTGCATAGAAGAAGAAACTGCAATGTTTGGGGGCGCTGAAGGAGTCACAAAATCGTCTGCTAAAGAGTATCTAGGAGGTGGTTGCATCTGGTTCTGATTCAACCCTGGTTGTATAATTCGTTGTATCGTAGCCGGTCCTTGATTTCCTCCAGAGAAATATGTATTCATTCCGGACATGTTAGAGCCCTTGAAAGGATTTAAATAGCAATATAATATAATAGTGTTTCGGATCACATGGTTTATATTCTATGAATTCAGTTTAAAAATATAAATGACATGAAAACAGGACAGTTATTTAAAGTTAGTCAACTATGAGCAGACAGTAGCTAACTCTCATTCTTTTGGACAGAAATTACTTACCTGATGTCTTGGCGGTTGAGCAACCATTCCCCCGGGTTGCTGACTCCTTACACGATTCATCATGGGCCCATTTACCATTTTTCCCATTGCCGACATATTATTATTAATGACCCCTTGTTTGTTAACAATAATTTTCTGACCACCTGGTACCATGCCCTAAGCAGAGTTATAAAGACATTAATTAAAATGAGTGAGTTGTTACAGGACTAAAGTTTCCAAATTGGGGAATACAGTGGAATAAGAATGTTGAAGATGGATACAGTCTATAATCATAAACCGATCACTTTAATTATTTACCTGAATGAGTTGAGATTGCTGAACCGGCGTTTCTCCATTTAATATAGACACTTTGTTCTGTGATACTGCAATAGTAGTTGGCTGCTGACCAATAAAAATATTTTGCTGTTGTACTTGATTTTGTTGAGATGTTTGGTGCTGTTGGTCAAGCCATGAGGAGGATGGTAGCAGCTCAAGCTCATCTGGGAGGTTTTGCTCCAGATCAAACTCAGGTCTCTGGTATATATCTGAAGAAAAAAGGAATTGACTCAGACAACAAACCTTTTTAAGGGACGATTTTTTCATAAATGTTACACTAAAATTGGCAATATAACATATCCTTAATTCATTGATTGATTCCTGTCTTCGAATTCAAGAATTTGTTGTTATATCTTACTTCATAAACAAGATGGATTGAGTACAACAATTACACTACGCTATTAAAGTAAAATTTCCTGCATGTTCCAGTACAGGCATAAAAAATCCATAAGAGGCGCAACAGAAATTTTTCAACAACGCAACAAATACGTAAGTTCTTTTATTTATTTAAACTAAAACAAAATACCTGGATTTAGTTTTGGTGACATCCTTGGCCGCTTTGTTGGCGGCCCATCCATCTGATCAGCCATTTTTTCACTCGATCAAGTTGACATTTAGAACGGCAGATGCAAATACAGCGGTATTTGACGAAATCACTGGGACTGGGATTGTCATAACGTAGAGTTTATCATTACTACACGAAAAAAATACTCAATTTCTGAGCCGAAAAAATACAAAAATATATGCGAACTGTTGAAAATATTCAAACTAGACTGCGAAAACACGAAATTTCTTCAAAAGTTGAATTCCATCAATCAACCAAGTAACTGGCGGCGACCAAATTGTTTGTTCAACAACGAAAACGGTGCACTTGGCAGTGTAATTGTCAAAAAATGCAATTATTTAGACTTAGGTAATTGACACTTGTTCTTCTCACTTCAATGCTTCCAAAACGATGACAAGTCGACGTTTTTCTCTCGACACAACAAAATGTCACAACTAGCGAAGATATAAACAGGGGGCAATATAAGCACCAAAATATAAAAAAAAGTTCAAATTTGATTCAAAGTCTTACAAGAATCTCTTCGGAAACTTGTCACGAGCGGACTAAGATGAGTTCAAAAACGGACAACCTTCAAAAAGTCACAAGAACAATAATCCCAAAAATTATCAATCAGTTTAAAATGTCAAGTCATTTTTACGCTAAAATCCGATAGCTTACACCCTAAACTAATTCTGCCGCTCTACAACTAACAATCTAAGCGACGTCAACAGTTAACAGAGTCCATAAACTTTGTTGTAACTCCAGAATTTTTTTCCTCTTTTCCTTTTTTGAGCTATTTATTTGTCACTGTTTATGCAAACTACACACTGAACTCTCTACTGCTACTATACTAACAAGCTATTTTGCTGGTGCCAATGGAAATTTTAGATATAAACAAAATTGTCGCTTCTATCTTCATACTTTTTTTTCAGAATTGACCTGCTCGAATCAACTAACTTGATTGCTCAACAATGTCACTTACTCAAGTGAACTTCCAAACTGCCCAGATTTCGCAAACAATGGTAAAAATTTTGAGAGTTACTTCTCCACTTTTTAACTCTGTCTTTGATCGGGTCAAAAACCAAAATGGCGTACCAGAAGAGTCTTTCCTAAGACGCTTTGTTACAACGATTCCCATTGGCCAAGTTATCAAGAACGCCTTTTCCTTCCAATCAAAATCCTCATTTGAGCATATTGAACACGTGCCCACGCTTGGGAGTGCACTCACATCCAATGTAACTAGCCACTTTTTGAGCATCCTCCTTTCCTACCGTACACCCAACGTTTTACCAATACTCTACTGAACACTACTTTGGCGATGAGGAGTGTTTGGTCAACTTCTTATTCTCCTGTCAAATTCGTACAGTAGTTTGTATACTAACCAACTAACTAACTAACTAACTCCAAACACCTTCTATAACTAATACAATCTCCTTTTACATACTCACATTTTAGTACTCCAAAAACTCGAAAGTAGTATGTAGTAGTAGTAGTACTATCCTCAGTCAGTCAAAACGCAACAAACTTTTACTACTCCATCCAATCCATACGCGAACTACTACGAAAGGAACCAACGAATACTTACAAACTTGCTTTTATATATATATGCTTTTGCCCATTCTGCCTGCTGTATGTAATGTACTTCTAACTACTTGACAGACTAACTTTTGCCTCTTTTGGCCCAAGCTTCAATATATACGCAAACGGCTTGCTACTAACTCGAACCACCAACAACGAAAACTGACTGACTACCTAGCTAGCGAGCGGCTGGATTTTTCTGAAAATGCTTAAAGCTAGCGGATACTACTAAGATTTTGCTTGATGTCCAACATACAACACGCACAGTTAGTTAGGTAGTTAGTTAGTTAGTGTACTTACTAACTAACTATGATGGCAATGATGAGCATTTTTGGTTAGTAGCTGGCTAGTTAGTAAGTACTATACAAGAGAGGAGAAAATGCTTTTTGACTCGGCGAACTTACTCAATCTCGCTCTGTACATTCCCTTCAATCTCGATCTGCTTGAAAATTGAGGATTCGCAAAGTCAAGTAATGCTACTAAAAAGTGACTGCACACTTTTTCATTCCGGGCTATATACACGACTGACTGGTGGATGCTTTGGGATGAGTGAGACTTGAGACGCTGTGGAAATTACCTCTGCAGCCTCATCTAGCGTCTTCCCGGGTTCGCTGGACTTGAGAATCCACATTTGGGCGTCTTAGGCTGGCTGCAATCATAGGGATGTGGCCTCTGAAGTCCGAGAAGGATTTTTAGAGATGGAAGAGAAAGAGGCCACTATATTGGATTTTTTGTTTGTAAATGAGTTGTGAGTGCATGTGGAGCTCTAAGGTTTGGCGTTTTTTCATGCATTGTGGAAAGTTAAAGGTAGTTTGATAAGATGTTTCAGTAAGCTCCCACGGCTTGTCTGTATATCAATTAAGTTGTATATGAATGTAGTGAGTGGGTTGGCAAATAAGAAATTTTTTAATGTGGAATAAACAATTGGGTGATTGTAAATACAAGGCGTCTTAATGTTTGGGGCACTATGAGACTTGTACTGTTTGATGAAGTAGTTTTTGTTGATTTTAATTTATTTGTTTTAGTTTTTAGCACAGGTATAGATGATGATTTGGGTGAATAGGTTTTTCAAAATGCAAGTTTAAAATATTTTAAAAGTAGCTCTAGTATGCTCTTGAATGATTGGAGGAACTTTGAGGATGGTTTAGTCAGTTTAGTGGGGATGGTCTAATACTTGTTGGTGTGGAAAAATTGAACTTGAAAAGTTATTCAAATATTCCCTTTTCATGAACTATAGATTTAGGTACAAGATGACCCTTTAAAAAAATACTAATAAAAAAAACTAAAAATAAATCTAAATCTAAAAATATTATGCCAGCAATAAGGGTGAGGGCAAAAAAATAAGATAAAGCAATAACTTGTTATTGCTTTATCTTATTTTCCTATTGTATCACAATAATCTGCGTTGCGTCTCTTCTCTGCAGTTGCAATTCCAAGAATAATTCTTCCCTACTGACTCATTACAGTTGTAACTTTTTAATGTGTCGGTTAATTAATTAATCATGTTATCTCGATCCTCTTTGATAGTTTATTATTTAAGGTTCCTGCTCTGAATGGAGCAAAGTCTTTACTTGATTTTATGATGCTTTTTCAACCATCGCAATTCACCCCACGCCACGTATCAAAAATACTATTGCTACAAACTAGCTGCTGTCGATGTGCATGGGAATTTTTTGAATGAATGAAAGCGCTGGTAAAGTTTTGTGTTAATTATAGCAAACAAAGACACAATTTGACTTCAAAAGGTAGGTTTTTTAGTCAGCACTCGTAGAATCAATAGCGTTTGTAAGAATAGAGATGATCATTAATTTTTCACGTACACTTAAGGGTTTCGAGATTACAGGGCATAAAAGTATGAGATGAGAAATACTAAATGAATTACAGTTGAGTACAAAGCAGAGTACACAGACTGCAGAGAAAATGAGGAAAAAAATTCCAAATATGTAATCAAGGCATGAAAAGAGACTTTATTTTCTACACGATACGACAAACATTGACTTTATATAAAGTTAAAGTAATTTGAGTTAGCAACGAACCGAAAGTCAGTGCTAGTGAGTGCTAGGCATTGCATATATTTAGTTTCTTACTGCTACTGCACTGCATGAGGTAAAGATTTAATTAAGTACAAAAATTAAGAGTAAGTGCGCAACTAAATTGCATACAAATTAAATATTAAGTTATAACAAGTCAGTTGCCCGACTTTTCATATTGATTAGACTAACAGTTCAATATACTTTCATATTCCTTTTTGCATAAAAATAAAGATTCACAAACACAAATGAGTGTTCCACAGCCAAGTCTTTAAAATTTGGCTAACAGCTGATATATCCTCTCATATAGGTTGATTGATTGCAGCCTTTGTTAAATAATGTTTATAAATCTCTTATATAATAGTTTAGAACGTCAAAACAATATGAGTTCACATACATGAAGTGGTTAAACTCTATATATTATACACAATATTTCTAGCACAGAGTACTCCCATTTTTAAACTTCAACAGTAAGAAGCATTGATTTTTCTATCACAATAATTTATACTTCGTTTTCTGTTTCGTCAGTTTCAGTAGTGATCTCGTACTCTTGATAAATCATTTATTAATGTATCTAAGAATCTAAATATACAATTCTTTTCAGATTTAAGTAATAGCATGCAACAATAAATTGGTACAATAGCACATAAAAAAAGATCTCTACAATAAGTCTTCTCGGTCATAATCTTTTTGACAATAGTTACTCTTGACGATCAGTTTGGCGGTGAATGCTGATTGTTTGTTTAGATTCCATTCCAGTCTTGTTGACCGCCATTAATGGTTGCATTGCCGATCGAAGACTAACATAAATGTTAGGGTAGATGAGTTCCTGTTGTGCCAAGAGTTGTTTCACTCTCACACGCTCAGTTGGAGCTTCAAAGCAAGCCGGACAATTTTCCGGTATAACTGGAAGGCCCTTGGTTTCGGCGAAATCTCTTAGGGTTTTCTCCCTTACATTTACAAATGGTCTAATAACACGGAGATCTCCCTCTTTCACTGTGTAGCTAGCTTTCATGGTCCTTAAAAGTCCATTGTGAAAGACTGTCATCAAAAAACTTTCCGCCAGATCATCCAAATGTTGACCTAGGAATATATTTTTTCAAACCAATTAATTTCCATGCCTATGCTATCAAGTTAGCATAACTAGATCATAGGCAAACGAGAAAAAAAAATTTACTGCTTACCAAGGGCCAAGACATTGTATCCATTTTTTCTGGCACAACTATAAAGCCGCCCTCTCTTGAGTCTGCTGCAAAAACTACAAATAGATGAAACTTGTTCTGGACCCTTTTCCATTGCAGTTTGCATGATGCACTGTTCCTCGAAGAAATAAGGTACTCCCAGTGACTTCATATATGGAATTAAAGGACTAGGATCAAATCCACTATGCTTGGGATCTACAGTGACGGCACCCATTGTGAATGTGATATTCTCTTTGGCAAGAGCATACTGTGCTTGCTTCATTGTATGTAATAGGGAAAGTGAGTCTTTACCACCACTCACGCAAATTAACACCTTCAAACCAAGAATCAAGTGTTAGGTGCGATACAATTCAATCGAAACATATGATTCTTCCATTTTGTAAACAAATTAACAAATACTCACCTTGTCTCCATCCTGCAACATGGAAAATTCTCGCAAAGCCTGCAACCAATACAAACATTAATGTTTCGTTAGTATTACCCATCTCGTTGGCTTAAGACGTAACATTAGACATTAGTCTTTCTAACCTTTAGGGTCGGCTTCAAAATGCGCTTTGTCGGATGGTGCCATTTAGCAAGGCCCACCGACCTACTGCTTGATTCTTGAGAGTCATCTGTTTCAGACAATTCACTCTGTTTTTCCAAACAGATATTTCCAATAGTATTATCTAGTTCACAAGACTCTATGCCACCTTCAGCGACCTCGTCGAGCGCAGCTTCCCTCTCCAAATCGATATCAGATTCCTCAGACTCACAAGTTGTCCATGCCTGAGACTCTTTCTCTCGTCGATACTTCTCCATTTCGGCATCATTAAACTTCAGAAGACTTCTCACCTTACTTTTTCGAAACGGGTTGGATTTGAAAGCTTCTCCAGAAAGTGACCGAGTCCTCCCTTTGAAGTCGTCAATCTTTGAGTTCCCTCTAATGTTGAAACTATTGGACCGTTCGCGAATACCGTCTGGATCCATCCCTTGTTCTACTTGAGAAATGACTTCCCGAATTTCAGATTTGAGCTCATTGGCGAGCTCATGGGTCACTCTACGCATTGCATTCTGAACCATCTCGTCATTCATAGTGGGGGAATCCACGTCTCGTAAGAGGGGCAAACTACTGGAGCTGCCTCCTATACACTGATTGTTATTTGTATAATTTTCCATCCCAATAGGCATGGATGCAACACCTCTAGAGGTTAAACATGGGCTAGCAGCTGGGAATTGGTGGTAGACCTGCTCTCCCAAATATTCCCCATGTGGTGGGATAGGACTGTGCTCTGTGGCTGTAGGACTTCCAATGTAATTCCCACTGCTGTACATGTTACTTTGCTCGTTTTGTTGACCTACCGGACTTCGGTTTCCAATAACATACATTTGATTATAATTTTGCATCATTGGGTTCTCGGAATTAAATGGACTCATCATAGCAATATCACTAGACGTGTTGGATGACGCGCTACTACAAGGGTACATCTTAAAGCCATTCACATTACAGGTTGGTGAGTAAGTTGTTTCTGCTTCAGTAAAAACACTGTTTGTGGAACCTGAACTGTAGAACTGATTCTGCGTGGCTGCAATCGGGGGGTGCTGTCTAGACGCAAAGTTATTAGATGGACTGCAACTGACTGGTGCAGACACAGGATTGTTGGACATCGGTACATTGTGAAGCAAAGTTGTACTACTTTGTACAGTTGTAATATTCTCAGCAGGATAAGACGGAAAGGGGGATTGTTGAAATTCCGTAGAGGAGGCCAAGTCAGAAGGTGACTGGATAATCATGCTGTTGTTGTTGAGTCGTTGAGATATATTTTCTTGAAAAGATTGAAGATTTGATCCTTCAGATAGTCCATTGACTCCAGCTTCATTGGAGGTAATTTTTGAGGTATGAGGTTTGAAACAAATACTGGGTCCAGTAACTGTTGTACCAGCCGGTAAAAATGACTCCTCGGTGGTCTCATTTTTCGATGTGTTCCCGATGCTGCTGATACTGTCATCCGAAGATTGCAATCCGAGAGAAGATGAAGATGTGTCAAATTTTAGTGACAATGAATCTTCCTCTTCAATTATCATCATGACTTGATGTGAGGCCGACCCACAGTAAGGTAAAAACGTGCGACTCAGCTTTTTCCCTTCGTATGATTTGACAGTGAAAGGTTTAGTAGAAGAAAATGCCTTGGTATTCTTGAATCGATTGTTCAAGTTTATGAACCGAAGAGCTTCAGATGGAAGAAGGAACCATTTGAGACTTGTGGCTTCATCATCATAATAGTTCGATTGGTCAGAAAGTATCCTACGCTTACTTAGCTGTAAAAACAATACATTATGAAAAATATTCCTTACGGAAACTAAGGACTAAAAATTACTTTTACAAAGATTTATTACGAAGAATTACTCAAGTAACTTACTTGGTTTGCACTTTTGAAAATCAATCCAGCTTCTTCAATGCAATCTTCGTAGTTAGGATAGTGTGAGCTTGTTTTTAGACTATCTTTTCGGTAGTGGATGCCCTCACCATCAAATTTCACCCACCCTAGCCACTTTCTACTTCTATTGAGCTAGATGGACATAATTTATATAATCCAATAGTGTTTTTTAAATTTTTAAACTCAAGAATAAAATTAATATTAACATACATCTTGGGCATAGTGATGAAATTCTCCTGTTTCTGGATTACACACATACAGGGGAAGCAGTTTGTAACCTGAAAGCAAAGCCATAGGTCATGTCAATTTAGCCATGCAATAAAACACATCTACATATTGTAGCTAATGTGATGAGTATGCATACCTTCTTTAGCAATCAATTTTACAGCCTCAATTACAAAGTTTTCCTCCGCCTCGTCCGCATAAAATGGAACTGAAATTCTCACAAATCCAGGCCTAAACAGTTCAAACGACGAGCCTTCGTGTTGTTTACGCAAATGGTCCCGATCCAACCGACTGTATCAAACGATACATACAAAACATCAAAAATATTAATATACAATACTCTCAATCTCAATACTGCAATATTCTAACTCTACTCTGTGACTACCCAGAAACACCTTGCAAAAGCCATACTCGCAGAAGTCGCAGAGGTATTTAAAAACTAGCAACTGACGTACCTGTCTTCTAAGAGCAGTTTTTCGTAAGAGTGAGACAAATCCAAGTCAATTCCCAAGAGATGCTGACCGTAGGGACCAGCACACATGCAGCCACCACGAGACTGTATGCCGAACAAATCGTTCAGTAGTGCAACTACAAAATTATAGTGGAGATAATAACCCTGCAAACAGCAACAATTATTATCTTTACTATGAAAGTTAAACAAGAATTTAAACAATAGAGAAAATTCCATAAGACTGCAATCCAAATGCATTAAATAAAAGTAGAAGAGTTCTGAAGCGCATACTTACACTTTCTGGATGATCTATCATGAAAGAAACGATTGCAACTCGTGGAAGCACCTTTGATCCTAACACCTTTATCTCAGGTACATCAGACCACCTCTTAAATGCTTTCCTGGAAAAAAAATTCGTAATATAAATTTGAAGCGTTGGAGCGTAACTTGACTGGGTTCTAGTGAAATCATCCTACAAAAGTCACTCACGTCATAAAGGAATGCTTCTCAATAATGCGTCGATCACCAATAGCATTTTGCAATCGAAAGTACAAACCAAGCCGTATGGATTCGATGATAGCTGGCGTCCCGCCTTCTTCTCTGTGTTCCGAGTTCTGGAATTAGAGAAAATTCCATTATGTCATTCACCATTCACGAGACCATTAAATGTCAGTGAAAGTATTTTTAATGTTTTTGAAGTACCCAATTGATCGTATATTTTTATCCTCAGATGCAGAGCATCAACTCAGACAGTCATTAAATAATCATTTAATGGCTTTTAAAAGCTTACCTTCAAATAACGATGCGAGTTTTTAGTGACAAAAAATACAGTACCGCCTCCGCATCCATTAGGAACAGGGTTCTCCAGTACGAATTTTTTCACGATTAAGACTCCTAAAAATGGCAAATGGAATATGCCCAAAATAAACTAAGCATGTGAACTCAAGATGACCTTTCCTATCAAAAAAGAGTATGTGCAATTATAAAAACGTACCTGGAGTTTGGGGAGTAAATTTGTGCCCAGAAAAAAACATAGCATCCTTCTTGGCCAATCCCTCTACTCCAGGTGTAGTCACCACAGGATTCATTTTCATTTCCAGATGTGGAGCTCCAGCAGCATAGTCCCAGAAGGCCAATCCTCCATACTTGTGCATGAGAATTGTAATGGCTATATCGTCCACAACAATGCCAGTTATATTTGACGCAACAGAAAATGAACCAATCAATAGTCGATTTTTTATCCCTTCTGCCTTTTCTTCTTTTAGTTTAGTCTCCAGATATTTCATATCGAATTCACCATCTTCAGTCTCAGGAACATACACCATCTGAAAACATGCATAAAAGTGGATTTCAGTAAAACAACAATAACGAGGTTCATTCTTGGCATCCATACTACTACTAATCAAGTATTCGTTGCTTTCTCTAAAGAAACTCGGAGCATCCGACTAAACATAAAAGCATTCTATTGTAGGCAGTAAAAAGTCTATCCATCAATAACGAGCGACATTACATTAACCTTGTCAATGCGCACTGATGTCACTTTTATTACAACATCAGAGGAGGAAGGAAGGTCGTCTGTCTGCGAGATCACTGTAACCTATGCTTTCACTTTTTTTTGTACTTAAATAGAGCTCATGCGAGCAATATGAGTCCTTTTTCCTGCAATAACAAATGCACAAACAAGCAGACAAGTATGCTTACGCTTATGCACGATACAATAACACGCATGAGGAGCATATGGATATGGAAAAGTTAGCAGCAGCAGCAAGGAGTACTGGGGAAAGTAGAGACAATTTAGTGTATAGTCCTCTAGTCTAGAATCCAATACTTGCCATTTTATGATTTACTATTTTAATGCTGTTTTTTAGACGAATCCGGAGACACAATTTTTTGCCATTAGTGTTGGCCAACCACACAGATATACATCCAATCTGCAGTAAACTTACACTAATATATATTTTTAATCCTGGCTGTTGGTGGAGACAATTGAGTCTACAGTATACCTATTACTTGTCCTACCTATTTGTCCTTCCAACACTCCATACGCCTACTTAACAACACATCCTTCCTTCCTTTCCTTGAAAGTATGTGGTAAAAATTAAGCTAGACACGTAACTAAAGAACAACACGTTACCTTAGCACCGGTTTCCCTCCATGGCAATATGTTGGAATGGTGTTCATACGGCCCAATGAAAACAACTGGAGGAGGCCTATTACTATGAGAGGATGCCATTGTGGCTTGAACTAGTTTATGAACACCACCAGTTGCACCAGATCCACAAAAAATCACTACATCATGTTCAGATGCACCCACAAGATTTCGAACAATGTTTCTGGCTTCATCCCTAAGATTCAATACAAAATTAACATTTTAGATAACTACAACCATTCATCAATAAAATAAGGAATCTACAGCAGAACTAACCGGAACATTGTTGTCTGAGATGCGGTCAATGTAGTTGTTGTATGAGTATTGCCATAGTACGGCATAACATTTTCTTTGATGAAATCTTCAATGCATCGTATAGACTGTCCAGAAGCTGTTTTATCCATATAGCAGCCTAAAAACCAAATTAAAATTAACTATATAAAACAATTGGAAATTTATTTTTGCTATAACCGTGTGGTTGAGCTCCATCGTCAACTGATTTAATTCAATCGGTAACATTTAAATCACAAAAGCTTACATCTTCTGGGTCCAAATGGTCCATGAAAAACAGTTTCTCGACCTATGACGTTTCTTCTTATCATATCCAGAACAGTCTTTCCAGAATTCTCGTGAATGAATTCAGCTTTTACATCAACCGGATCCACTGATTCTGGAAGATGGTAAAACTTTCGATGTCCGTGGGACTTCATGACTACGATGTGCGTATGAAAATATTGTGTCTTCAATTGGCAAGAAAACGACACAGGATTTTTGGAGGAGCCAATTAACCTACTGAAAACTTTGATGAACTTGGTAATTATGACTGGAAGACCCAGGTTGCAAAAACAAAAAAAAAAGCTGAAATTTCTTCGATTTGGTGTTCACACACAAACTTATGCAAGCCAGCAATTCGTTGAAAAGATCAGTTGGTTCCTTTATTTCCGCACCTGAACAGTTGGTCACCACAACTAATGTAAATCTGCTGGGAAAAAATTATGTCAATTAGAGGAGCCAGCAGTACTTGCAACCTCACTCAATTATCTTCCTAAACGCAGATTCTCACTATCAGAGTTACATAACACAACGCTAAACGCTACGTTACTTTACGTGGTACAAGTGCTAAAATTGCCAGAACGAAAAACAAGACAAGACAGTTGATACCCGCTCCTGCACAATTATCCAGTTGTTTATATATGAACTAACTGTAAACAAAAACACAGTATATTTACTGCATTTAGACGTACCGGAGCTAAAAATTGAACTGTTCGTTTCTCTGTTCGTTACATCAGGTTTGGAGAGAATAACAACAAACAGTACTTTTGAGTATAAATTTAGCTCAGCCCTAACAAAACAGATACGATGAAAATTGTAACATTATCTCAATATCACTTTATTGCTCACAACTCTGGACTCAACAAACCTATTTGCTTACTGAAAAACAATAGAAAACAAAATCAAATAATTCTGTCAGTTTACCTCACTAGCTACAGCTATCCAGTAAAAATTGCTGTTCCAGGCTTGCAGAGAGATGGTGAGCAGAACACACGAATCCACATCCAAATCTGCAATGATTTCATTATGTGTATTCAATTTTAACTACATTTGAAATAGTTTTCCTCTCAACACATTTCTACTGTACTAAAACTAGCAATGATAACTTACCATATGATCTCTTGCTCATCCAGGAGACTCAATTATACTAATAAAATCCCTTAGTTAATGATAAAACCATAAGGTTATCTGCTCGTTTGTTGGTTAGTTAGTTATAACGCACAAGTTTTTTTATATCCAACTTTGTTCGATAATAAACTCACTTGTAACTTGTTAGTGTTGTAAGTTACCACTACTACACAACTACACTAAACTTTCTGAGACTCGCACACACTGCACGTAACAAAATCATTAGTATATTTAAAGGTTCTTCTTCTATTCTATACATACATGTGGGAGAATTCTGGATAATTTTGTAATATAAGCACTTTTCGTCACGTTGTCCTTCGTTCTATTCAATTGCATCGCATGTATTAGCATTGTCTCTGTCTGTATGTGCTCTGCTTGACTGAAATCTCAAATTTTTCTGTAGCAGTCAGCTGATGTCTACTACATAGAAGTAAAGTTTTGCGCCGTCGTGGCACGCTGTTGCCGCCGAAAGTAAAGATGTGGAACCAAAGGCTCTCCACCATTCGTTGCTTTTGTTCTCAATCGTGTCCAACCATGGCACTGGCTGCCATGTTCTGTATTCAGGGCCTTCAGATAGGTCCCAGTAAAAAATAGCTTTGGCATTCTGAATCTAGGCTGCAGTGAGTGAGTGTGTAAATTATAATGAGATTTTGCAGATTGGATATTTGTTTTTTTAATCTTTATCAGTTACTGTAAATGTGTATATGAGAATGTCCGAAATAAAAGTGAACTTTATTTAACAATAGTTTGCTACTATGGTTAAATGTCATTTTCTGAATTTTGTTAACAAGGTAACCAGTAAACCAGCGCCAAAAATCTTCGGAATGAAATTTGTCCATTTTGATTTTGAACGTACTATAGTTAGCAAACAACACAATTATATTGTTGGTATGATATGAGTGTATACACATTAAAGTTGATCAATTTTTAATTAATGTGTAGCTGAAGGAATAATAAATATTAACTAGATTTTCTCAGCTCTCTAGGGCAAATCAATATGGATATGTGATGTTCTGTGCTACTGCATGATTCCACTTGGTGCTTGGAATATGATGATGAGGAAAACGTTAAAATAAATGGATATTCTGGATCATTATCACTATAACATTGATATTGTAATGGAAGTCTGGAATGTACCAGTAGGTCAAAGTCAAGATTCAATATAATGGCTAATTTAATTTGAATGTGAGTGAAAAACGATTTGAATGTGCAGGGAGGGCGTTTTGGTTCAGTAGTTTGCATTTTTGCATGGACTAGTGTTGCATCAATTCTTTTTCACTAGGCACTTGGATAGGAAAAATGGAAATTTGATTTAACTAGGTCGGTACAATTATGGTAAAATGTATAAAATAGTTTTAATTTAAATTCTATTGCAGTAGTGGTAATTATTTGCACGCTTAAAAGAGCTAAACAATATTCTATGCATGTAGTTTTTAGTTAATCTGTGCAGTCTAGTCCTTGTCTAGAAACATCATTAAGAAAAGCAGCTTTCAAATATTGATAGCTGTAGGATACAAGTGTTTTTCAGTTTGAGTACGTCATACATATGCCAACTGTCTATAAAAGGGATATTAATGAGATGAGCAAAGCGATTTTCAGCACGATGATGTTAAGTACAAATTGCATTTTGCATTTCAAATCCCACCTTTGGCAATACATTTGATGATATATTTTATAGTTGCAGATAGTAAGCATTTGTTACTTTCATCAGATATTTGTGAAAATTGTGTAATGCACAAGATGAACATATTTTTGTGCGTACAGTTTTTATGGAAGCAGATTTACTGATTAAACGTGGCTATGGGATGCAGTAGAATCCCACCGTTTATGTTTTTTAGCTTTTTAGGTGATCTCTACTAAAATTTAACTAACTATTTTTGGCAAATAAAAAAATATTGAACATTTTAAGATTGATTTAGCTACGCTTTAAATCTGCGCTTTCTATTTCTACTCAATAAATTGGACAATAATTTCCGATGCACAATGCCGAAGTCATTCCATTACTTTTGTTGTGGCATACGGCGTGTAGTTGTAAAGCAGCCGTTTACATTAATGCACCATGTTGTGAGTGTGAGGATGCAAACAGAACAATTAAATTTAGTTATGTATTAAACAATTTGCTGAAGTTCCTGGATTGTGAACGCCTATCTAAAGCATTCATTGACTCATCAAATGCAGTCAACTATGAGTCGGGTAAATGGATGGCTTATGTACTTGTATGCATTTTCTAATCTAAATCCTTTCAACAGTTGTCAAAAAACGCAGATAGAGTATTTTTTTAATTTGAGTTGACTTTTAACTCGTGCAACACGTTTTATAGAATAGTATGTGCATACTATGTTGTGTATGTACGCAAATTTAATGATAATGATACTTGTGAATGCCCACTAACTACGATACTACATGATTGTATTACTGATTGACAGTTGCACAAACCAGTGCATGTGACTTCTCATTGCATAGAGTGCAATTCATACTAAAGCTACAAGATACACATGTATGATCAAATAGTGTTGTGGGCTGGAGCTCTTTCCAGTATGGTTTATGTTGGGTTAGTTATGATATACACATATATTATGCACCGTCACTAAACTAATTGACACCATGAGAGACAGCAGAGCAATTATAAGTTATTATTATTGGATAATAGTTATTGGATTATAGTTATTATTATATTGAAATTATTGGAGTGCTAATAGGATCTAGAGGAACCATCTTTAAAGAATTTGAAAGTTTTAGAAAGAAGTTCGACTTTTCATTAGAGCTTCGAGATAATATCATATGACATACTATTAAATCGTCTATTCGTATATTGAATATCCACTTATATTCTCCGGGATTATCATTATAAAACAAAAAAGTTCACAGTATAAAATCATATAAATATGTACTGAGTCCATTTGGGCTACCATTGGTGAATGGCAGTGACGAATAAACGTTGTTTCTCTCTGGTACTCACTCACTCACTCTCAGTATAAGAGGGACGGATTAAACTACAATAACATGGTGTAATTTATTAATAAAAAAAGTAATATTTATTAATGCAGGACGAAAAATATTTCTCACTCAGACAAATGAACGACAAATTATGACTGCAAGAAAAAATCTCGTTTCCCAATGTTCAAGTCATATTGACTATGCTAAATAATTAGCATAATCAATCCATTTAGCACTACACAATGGCACATAGACAAACAAATGCATAATGCACAATTTCGCAGTGCAAAATACTAATTTGCTAGCTACAAAGACCTCCGACTGTATAACTTTCTACTTATTTATTTTCACAACTTCAGCCAAACTCCATGACTTTCATTTCTTAACTTTATCACAGTTATCAAGTCATAGCAAAGAAGCTGTTACAGCAGATTTTATCTTAAAAACTTTAGTAGGGTCGATCAACAAGTACCCGACTGCATATTCAAGATTTATGGAACAAGATTATTGAAACCCAGGTGGTGAAGGGTAACAAACCATTGAATAATTTTGATAAATACTCCCTACTTATTTCCACAACTGCCAGGCTCAAGCCCTAAATCATAAAAAAATTCATCGATAACAAATTTCATCGATAACAAATTTCATCGATGCCAAGGTTTGCCCACTTACCACCATAATGTATCCCATTATCATAACAACTTTATTTGCCATCGCTTTCACTTCGGGGGCGAACTGAGATGCAAATAATACCAGTGGGCAATAAACTTTCCATAAATGTCTCATCACATACATAATTACTAATGCGTTAGTTAGGTAGTAACCAAAAATGCGCATATCTATGTATCTCTCTAACTAACTACTAATTGCACCTTAACTAATCCTACGTACACAAACTGTCAAACCAATCCCGACCAACTAACTGTAAACCTATTCAACTGAGACCTTTTTCTTCTTGAACGACCCTAACGCCTACTATCCAAAAATGAGGGAAAAAACATTCAGTTGAGGCCTACCAGAATAGGAATAGTCAACTCGTTTACCTATTATTGTTATCAATATTTTTGTAGACAATACCGTACACCTTGATTGACATATGTCGCTCCTTTTAATTGACTACTTATAATGAGCGGCAAACACTAATACGGTAACAGTACATTAACTCAAATGCAAGCATAAGTAATGTGTCCAACTAACTAACTAATAACTTGTATCGTCGCAAAAATAGCCATTCATCAAGATAACCAAAATAAATACAGATTCAGTCAAACTGGAAACAAAGGAAAGCTTGCATTAACTTACTTACTCTGGAAATAATAGAAATACCAGACAGGGAGTGTATTACACGTAATACATGGCATCATAATGAAATGCCAAAAGCAGCAAGTGCACTGACTATATATAATTGCACGCGAGCTCTCCATGAAACCATTACAACAATAATCATTAAAATGGACTCAAACTCAAATATGGTGTCTCGTCGTCACTCAGTCAGTTAGCTCTGTACTTACTTGTATAAAGGAAAAGCACCCAAAAAGACTAACTAACTAAACTTATCTTCTATTCTTTATAGCGGGTGAGTTTCCAACTCTAACTACAAAACTATGGGGACCACTTGCAACTAACCTAAACATAAAAGTTGTATATAAGGAAATTCACCCTCCTTGCCCTCCAGCTTTCCTCCTCCGTGCATGCCTATGTTATTGTGAAGTGCTGGGTTCAGTGACTGTGAGTGAGTTCGTATACATAGGGCTAGCTACACTGTTAGTGTAGATTCGTTCCCAGTATACTACGGTGCTGGTGAAGCCTACAACACTGAGAATTAGACGTGCAGCAGCTAGCATACAACAAGAACACTTACTAACTAACTACAAAGCAATGTGCCTGTGCAGGCAATACGCAGTAAGACACACAAACAACACACCATGGTATAACAATTGACAGAGAGTCGTGGGAAGAGAAATTCTCCCCAACTTTGCTTGCTCATGGAGAAAGGGAAAGGAGTGCTCACTTCTCCAAACTATAACAGGGCAAGGAATAAGTATACTTACTTGCTAACCAACTGACTGTGGGTATAAAGTGCGTACTATTCACATAGCAAGTCGTCTTAAGCATCATTAGTTATTGTTATTTGTGCCATATAAGGTCCACTGTTATAATGCTCTTATTATGAGCCTTGTGCAGCTAAATATACAGTGGAGATTTAGGACACTATTGGGTTTGTTTTGTACCCTGCTTCCTCGGACATATAGGTATAGTTGTTAGTAGTTAATATTCCATCAGACTAGATGACTGGAATGGTTTGTTACAATAGTAAACTAGCTGAGTACATAAGTTAGTTTCACGATGAATAAATAAATACATGGAGTAAATGATTCAGTAGTTTGTTAGTTAGTTAGTTTATTAGCATACTCATTATAGTTAGCAGCATGCATATGGATGGAGCAACTTTGTTAGACTAGGACACAAACAAATTTGTCGCCTGGCAACAAGTTTGAGGCTCAAATCTTTTGTCTTTGTTCATAAAAAATGGAATGTGCATGAGATTGGAGCTCATTTCCTGTGCTGCTCTTACTCACTCACATGATGTAGGGACGCATTGGTTTATAATGTATGACTCTGGGAGTCATCCATACATAGTTAGTTGCATACATGGATGCACATTATTATATAAAGGGAAAATGACAACCCTATGATGATTACATGGCCTCATCCCCCAAAAAATCGTGGTCTCTTCCTAGGGCTTCTGTATGCACAATATGCACCACCTGATACATACATATGTACGAACTAACTACATATGTAGAAGTACATGGAGAATTCCAGATTCGGCATCAGTTCAGTTAGCTATTTGACTGTGCTGCATGTGAGCTAGTATGTACGGATTTTGGTGAAACCCTGCCTCTGTTCCCTAGTCCTCACTTATTTACTGCTCTCCCTGGTTGCTGGCTGTTGCTATAGCTAAAAAATGAGGGAGAGTTTGACTATGTTCGATGTTGTGGAGCTTTCAGCTCACAGTTGTAGTTTTTGTGTGTAGGTGAATGGTGAATCAAGAAAATAGAAGCTCACCCTCCTCATTCTCTCTCTCTCGTGTTGTAAACCAACTAAACCCGTGCTTGCCAAACGAAAAGAGCCCAACAAATCAGTCAGTCAGTTGGCTTGCAAGATTGTGTGCATGAATACACGCCAGTGTTTAGTTCGTATGCTACACAAGGAATAATAGTGCTCGGACGGAACCAACATTTGTGTGGCCTGTCATCCACATCGTCTTGTATAATATCCTAGTTGTTGCTATTACTATTCCAGAACAGTACAAAAAAAATCGAAACAATAATAACAACAACATTGGAAGATTCTGAAGGACACGGTTGTAATCATACATATATGTCAAAAAATATGGAATGACAATTCCAAATTTATTTTCTACCACGAGTGCAATATAATGTTCAAATATATTTTCAAACAATATTCCTAGAACATATATAGTAGAGAAATATATCTAGTTTTCCACGTGAGCAAAGTTCATGTATATTTTCGATTTCAACGGGATTCTATCTATTGGACATTGTTTGTGGTTTTGCATGCACATTAGTTGCAAGAATTTGTAGCAGCACCCTACCTACATATCAACAATTTAGATAGTTAGCTACAATCGATGGACCAAACTGTCAACAAAGTGAAGTTCAATTACAATTATATTATAGCATCATGCTTTACTAGAGCTACCAACTGAAATCGACCGATCTTACAATATCAACTATCAGAATCATCATTAAGCTATTTATTGGACCAAGATCCATATAGTACTTGACGTCTTGGTTAGTTAGTAAGTGTGCATATAGCAATTTATTGTTTTAGCAAATTTCAAGAAAATTATAAACTTGACTTTATTCCAAAGGAAAACTGTTCCAATTTTTTTTTGTCTCTGTGGTTTATTAACACACAATATATACCAAGTAACTACTAATACTTTTATACACAATCAGATACAAAAGTACAAAGTGAACTTTTTGTATTGAAATTTGACCCTGTCTGTAACATCGTTAATCATTAACTAGCAACGTGGCCTACAGTTTCGCAGCAAGATTGTTGTACACAGATTAAGTTGGACAGCACAAGAAAATCGATTGGACTGTTAGCATCACCACGGTAAACTATAAGTGAGCTTTCTGTTAATAACTCTGTGAGCATAGATTAACAAGTGTCTTGTCTTCATTTAAACTTTGTTGCCTAAAACAATCTTAATTGATTTCAATTTGACATAACGACTGGCTCATTTGGTCGTTCACTACGTGTGTACACAAATAAACTGTATGAATCCCAATGCCTTACGTATTTGTGTGACTAACACGAATTTTTGTGACTTAATCAAGCTTTGAGTGACTTCTATTTTGTACTAAATAGTCACATTCTTGATTTGCATCCAGTACTATTGTAATTAGTAATTTCCTGGAGTGACATTTGTTGGAGCGAATCCTCATCCCATAAATTATGCTGTGAGTGTGTGTGTGTTTATGTGTGTGACAGAGACGTGGTGACAGTTGTTTACTAATACAGTTACATCCACATGGTGCAATTTGAGAGTTGTGAAAATAACATTATTAAGACTTTGAAGAAAACTTAGTTTTTACTTCCCGTGAAACTGAGGAGACCCGTTTCCTGATTCCATTTTCAAGCAACATGTAAGTCCAAATTGTTATAAATTGCATCTCGTGCTATCGTGTAGTAAACATTTATGGAAAGAGCTATTTAAAGACATTGTTTCCTAAAAACAGGATTTTGATCAAAAGAAAGATGCAATTCTTACATTTTTTATGATATCCACAGGTTAGCTAAAATGTAAACACGACCATAGGTTTTATAGGTGTGACTAGGAGGCTCAAAATTGACAGTCCAGGCACATTCGTATGTTATAGTTGGAAACAGTAGTAGCAGCATGAGTACATATTGGAATGGGTGCCAAAGCACACACGTGTGTGCGCATATTCGAAAAAAAAGTGCATTTATATTCAACACTCACCATATAATGTGCGGGATTGTGTACGCATGTCGTTGTTACATTGTGGGGCTCATTTCCTAGCAAACCATGTTATTTCAGAGCTCTATTCCGTTTTTACGAGGAGTACATTTAAAACTCATATTTTCATTTCCTTATTGGTTACCATAATTTCATTTCAACTCGTAGACACTTTTTTAATGCTTCCATATGCACATGGGCCATAAAAGTTGAGACCATCTTGACAGGGTGAGACGAGAGTTCATTCCCTTTTGTGTTTGTGGGATTAATTTTTAAATGCCATATAGTTCACACCATGCATTTCATTACGACATAGTATGTGGCACATGAACTGCGAATCATTTGCTTTTAACAAGGGTTATAGGAAAGCTGAAGGGATACGCCAAGTAGAATAATTCAATCATTTTTTCGAGTCCTAGGGATTTCACGTGCATACTACTAATAGGGCTGTAACGTACGTGGATTGTGTACGAACGGATGGATAAAACGCCCTAACTGTATCGATTTTTTTGAGCATTTGCAGAAGATCCGTGTTCACAAGCTTTTCTTGTTTTTAACCATCAAGTTGAAGCCAAGAGAGCTTACCTTGTATCGTACAGAAGAGCATACGCACAACGTATAGTTCCTTTAGTACTAAATATATATCCGAGCAACAGTGTTCCCGTGCGTGTTTTTTATTTCATCATAAAATGTCATGTCGATCGATTAAAAATCAGGCTGGTGAGAGCAGTTCCCCTGGTTTAATGAGAGCCTGAGAATCCAATAAAAAGAGTCCAATCCAATTTAATTTGTTATAAAAAAGCAGTGGGGCTATCCATCAAAAAGGGAAAGACAAAATGTCAACACAAGTCTCCAAACTTATAACAACATGAAATGGACTACTAGATAGTTGAGTTGACTTCAAAAGTCAGTGCATGTACAATGCCCGTAGTATTTTCACATAGACCACGTAGACACAGAAACAGCAATAGTTTTAATAAATTCATTTTCCTAAAGTGCTGTCCTTTTTTGACAATTAACATAACCCTTTATTATTTGGAAGCACAATCATTATTGAGCTCTAACATGCTACTATGATGTAGTATCCCTTGAAAAATGAAATCATATAATGGTTTAAAAAACAATAAATTTCGTGGCTGAAAATCAACATTGAAAAAACATTTTCAATTGTGTACGAGTGGGAGGCTAATAAATATTCACGGATGTAAGTTGAACCGAATGGGAAACTTCAACGCCTGATAAGAATTGATTGTGTTTCTGATGAAAAAGTATTGTTGGATTTGAAAGAGATTCATGTGCAGCTATAAAAGGTCAAAGGGAAGCAAATCTTTCCCGGTTAGAGCATCCAAATCAAACGTGCAGGCCCTACACAGAGGGAGATAACATTGCATGTATTTTTTCCATTATGGCGCATTATGAATGTGAATGAGAGATAGAAAGAACGTATGGAGACGAACGAGCGATTATTTTTTACAATTCAACTGTTCAGCTAACCTTCTGTATATCTATGTAATCTAGCAGCTTGGCAATAATGTTTGGTATACTGGAAGGGGGGACCTGCCGAAAGAAAAGCATTATTTGCTCCTTCGTAACCAACTTAACTAATGAACTTATACTACAGAGACTGTATCCGTTGAATAGGTGAAATGAAGCAACATAGAGATAATTGAGAGGCAGTAGTGAAAGGTTTTTATACTTTGTAGCTCACTAAGGTTCATTCTTGATATTCCTTGGTTTGCAAAACTATATTTAATTAAATTATTAAAAGCTATTCAGTTCGTACACAAAGTATACGTGCACAGCTATACTTAACAGGCTAATTGGTATCTTCTGATGGAAAGAAATATCAAGGGATGACATTTATGTGCAAAATAGGTCGTATACATGGTGAGAAAACGTAGTCTGTTGACCTTTTGTGGAGTAGTATAAAAAATAAGAGCTCTCCCTCATTATCTTCGTGGAAGCCTTTTAAAGCTGGGCATAAAAATCTGTGCAAACTAACTAACTAAGCTATCCAGCAAAAACTAATGACCTCCATCTTCAAAAGTCGTTACATGGTGGTTAAAACTGACTCTACTTTCCAATTACCCCGATTAGAATATAGAAATCGGTTGAACAAAAGCCATCTGCTTAGAATTATACATACAAAACGTGTCCATTCATCCCAGTTAACAATACCTCATTGCTAACTAACTAATACTAATACTCTTCAAGTCATAATGTTATCATAATTTTTCACATCAGACATATACTGAAATTCCTAATTCATTATGAATGGCATACTAAACTACTGATTATGATGAAAAATTCAAGAAGACTAAATGGCCTCCTTACCCTACTTTCCCAAGTGTGTAGCGTTTACGACTACGAACAGATGACCAATGCTTTCGAATACCATTTGTTTTGAATTTTATATATAGAAAACACGAAATAACAAACTAAAAGATATTGCCATTTTGCATGCATGTTGAATATTTATACTGACTGAAGGTACCTGCACAGTAGCCTGTCTACTAAAACAGCTAGACACCAGACAAGATATGTGAACTTTGTTTACTGCATGGATATAAAAGTGGAGATTGATTGTTAAAGGCAACATTTATGACTTCCTCATTTTGAAACAGAAGGCAATCTGGAGTTGAGAAACCTGTAAAGAGAAAATCCGGACTTCTTGTTTCACTCATTTCCACATTTTCACTTGTCTACATTCATGAGTCTGTAAACACAGATTCATAACACAAGCGACGAAAGTCACTGTGGCAAAGTCAAAGGACTAACTTGAGCAAATATTCACATTGTATACAAGAGCCCGTTTTGTATTTGCCTTCATTTTCTTGAATTATTTGTTTAGCGAGTCACTGTATACATGAATCATAGTCAGTCAGTGAGTAGAGTATACATTGCCAACAACTAGTTTTAGAGTGTACAAGTTTAGCTCTACATTTTTATCCATTCCAAACATTACCAAATACCTATTGTTTTTCTTTGCATTCCTTTGCGTGCAAACTGTTCTCTCCCCAATGCCACTTTAATACCATTTCAGCAAGCGTTCAAAGCACATTGTACTATTGTACCTTTGCCAAGAAAAAAAGTATCACAACTCCACATTATTTACACATAATGTGCACATGTTCCAAGCAGATACAAATGCTTTTCATTACTCAAACTATCACCATTAGGATTCCAACGGCACTACAAAAGCACACCCACCAAGTCAAATCATCATCATTCTATATTGCTCTAATTATACCACCAAAAATTGCAATTTTCCATTTTGGCAACTATCTAGATGATTAGTTCAAAGCCCCTATACCTAAACTATGTGTACCAAATGAGTCGAGTTACTGTCAAGATTTATGGCTGTTATGTTCTCATCTCATATGTATTATTTAGGCTTCACGCCGGAAAATAAGGGATATAATCTCGCAACAAACACATTAGTTAGCTAGCACAAGTTATTTGCAGCAGTAAATCCACCATTCTGACTTTCCAATTCATTTTCCCTACCACATTTCCACTCACCAGTCTAAGCAAGTGCATACAGGAACTAACTATGTCCAATGTGCTTTGGTTTCCACACAAGTATTGGAAATTAGATTGGATTTCCGTTCTTCCGGATTCGCCTGGGCACATGGGATGAATGCGTTAGGTATTTTGCTATAGTTTGTCATAGTTTAGATAGTATCTACGCAAACTTGGACCTTAACTAACTACCTAACACGCTACGCATAAGGCAGTGACAGTAGCCTGTTGAGTTTGCAACTTATTTTCAGCTCGTGAACCATATAGCGCCGGTGGTGATCGTGATCATTGGTTGCGAGTCAACTTATACGAGTCAGTCAGTCCGTGGTGATGGCAATGTGTTGGTTGCTGCACAATTCCATCAGCTCCTTCAATCACTGTTTTCATCTCACAGTGGACGAAACACAAGAGTCGTTCTCACTCTCTCCCATAGTCAGTTAGTTAGTTAGTTAAGCCTCGTTTTAGTTTCATATTCGGCAACTTTCCGTGTCGCCTGGGATGTGGTCGGTACCATCTTTATTCACTTGTCTCTAGCTATAATAGCTTCTTGTTGTTGTTTTTAGTTTCATCCCATCGTTATCAGAAGCAGTAGTTAGTTTGTTTGTTTGTTATAGTAGCTGTGCAGTGAGTAAGGTGTCAGGTGGGATAATTTGAGTTTAGTACCTCTCAATACTACTTTGTGACTAAGAGTTGGAGTTCGAGTCACAAACAAACAAACTAACTAACTAACTATCCAATCTGTTTTCTGCGGGATAAAACTAATTTTATTATTATCTATCCATCATCTGTGCCGTTGTATAAAGACTTGGCTTTAGTTTATTGGATAATACAGATGAAAGGAGTATAAGATCCTGTGGCCGTTCTCTTTCTGTCATTCGTATGTGTCTAATGCATTTATTCATACGGTCCAGAGCACAAGACCACATATAAGACGCAGGCAAGTGTGAGTGAGAGCAAGTGACAAGGAAAAGTGGTCCATGTGTTCTCTCTCATCACATTATTATTGTAGAGTGTCAAGAAAGCTTTCTTTGCAATTTCTATAGGTATTGGAGTGAAAACCAAAGGGATTGCTATAAAACGGTATGTAGTTTTTGTTAGTAATTAAGTCAGTGAATGTTTTCCTTGGTAATCCAATTTTGGGTTTTCCACTTTTTTTCATGTGCATACACTATATAGTTAGTAGTTGGCAATGTTATAATGGTCCTGTTTGTGTGTGTACACACCAAAGTTTGGGTAGTACATTTTGTTGGGTATAACAACTATGAGAGTATTTTTTTAGTGTGACCTCAACTTTCTATGCAATCAACTTTACCAGCTTCTGGCTGTTGAAAGGAAAGTCTTTTGTATAGTTTACCTAGTTTTGGCTAGTGAGTGAGTGAGTAGTGGCAAAAAAGACAAAAATGACTTGAGTTCAGGCTGCCAACATAATTTTCTTTTTTTATCATGGGAATGATTAGAAAGCTGTGAGACATGGACATGACTATTGTATTCATTTCAAATAGCGTATGTTCAAATTCAAATCTTGTCCTGAAGGTTTTCATTAATTCACTAATTGCAAAACTTTTGTGCCCCCTAGACTTTTGTGTGCTCGCAAATAAAGTTGGACAAAACAGATGGATTTGGTTACAATGTCAATTTAATTTGCATCGAACGGGAGGAAATGTGACTCTGTTCATCATACATATATGTAACTCTCATGCATGTTCTTTACTTACATATACGCCAAGTTTCCAACCATTTTTCTCATTTTGGCTTCCCACCAACTAACTAATTCATTGTATGCTTTAAATTAATCTGTAACGTTACAGAACACAAGTCTTCTTTGTTTTCATTTCTCATTTTTCCTTCCAGAGTTCTATTTCTCATCTGGTGGTCAACTTTCCTTACTCAAAGGCTCCCTACTCCTTTACTGACTAAATTAAACTCGCGTTGGCTTTATTGTGTTTCATTCCAAACGGTTTGCCAACACAATCTCTCTCCTTGTCGTGTGAAATCAACCATTCTGGTGCATGCTGTCTGTTTTGTGTCTTGAAACGTCCAGTATCTAGCCAGGCAGACAAAGAGACTCACTTGAGTTTGCAAATCAAAGCGGACATGGCGTATGGACGTCTGATTCGCCGCGAGTGAAAAAGGTAGAGAATACTATTTTTTTGCCAAATTATTGTGGAGTATGATTTCAGATTTTCGGAAGATACAGGTATGAACAACCAAAGAACCATTTGTCATTGGGGAGTAAGTATGTAAATAAGGAAAAAAGAAAGTATTTTTTTAAAGAAAAACTCATTTCGTTTGATTAGAGTAATGATAACAGTTTTACTGGCCACCACAAAGAATGCTTTATTTAATCAAGTTTAGTTATACAGTCGTCAAATATTTAAAGAACTATGAAATATTTACATTTACCATGCCATGGTATTCATGAGGGCACATTTCCCTGAATAAAGACATTTTTCATATGTCAGGGAAAACTAATGTAATTTTAAGTGCGTATTCAAACACAAATAGAAGTCGGGTACTCATATAGTATGCGACCTACCGAGGGGTGATGACCTACCTACCATATTTTAAGACATTAGGATTATATAGTATATGTGACCTACCGAAAATGCAGTTCTACCATGCATGATAAAAAGTCAATGATAACAAACAATATGCATTAGTTAGTTAGTTTTACATGCATAAATGCAAATGAGGAATGGAGCATCAAATTAAGGAATAGGAAAGGAATTCTTGTCTAGGGTGAGCCAGGTTGCGTGGTTCAAATAGACGAAAGTTTATTTCAAGGAAAACGAAAGTACAACAGAGGGCGCTATCAAACAGAAGATAAAAAACCTTCTGAAAGTGACGACAGTAGTGACGACGATAGTGACAAAGAAAATTGGGTCAGTTCTGCTAAAAACTATGACAACCGAATTAGTGGGCCAGTTTTTATTTTTTATTTATAAGTTGGTAGTAATTTTTCATGGTAGGTCACCTTATGGGTTAATATTTTGGTAGATCACATACTATATAAACGGAAGGGTGGTAGGTCGCATACTATATGAGTACCAGAAGTCGGTATGCAGACTATGCATAACTTCGTCAGATAGGACAAAATGGGATGCACTTTGTGTTGAAATATTTGTAAGCAATTATTTGCATAGGGCATTTATAGAAACAATTCCTGTGGCCTGTGATTGACAATTTATTTCCATATTTATTAGAGCTAATAAATATTCTATAAAAAAACTATCTTCAAACAAGAGTTAAAAACCCATGTTCCAGTACAACCATATACCAAATCTCACAACCTGTTTTTCACATACTTGCAAACTGGTTAATTTATGAGAAAATGATTACTTTTTTTAAGATTTTGCTTCCACAGCATATTGTTCAAGTCACGAAATCTGTCAGGTAGCCTACAAGTAGATACAAAATCCATTCCACCTTTGATGTGTGTATTACACCACAGTAATTATGGTGTTACATAAGCTCCCAGTTTCTATAAGTCTTCAATCAATAATATAACAAACAGGAATTGGCTTCAAGTATTACTTTTTACATGCCATAAGAGTTTATTATGTGAAGTGTGCTACTTTGTCTACTTAAGGTAATGCACACTATGTGCTTAAAATGATAAAAGGAGACTACATCCATTCTTCTCACTAGATCCGTGATTTTTCAAGCAAAAAAATCCATCCCATATCATTATGTCCAGGGAACAACAATACATATTTTTTCCTCCAAAAAGCTAAAGCTCCATTCTCTCGGATGGCGCTCAGCTTATACAATTTTGGAATCAGTAAGCTGATCAAATAAAAAGCACTCGCTAGTGTTTTTTTACACTTCTGGAAGACTACAGTTTGAAAGACTTGAAAACCTTTTAGCCTTCTCAGTGAAAAAACAACTTTCAAATTACTAAAGCGAAAGTGCACAAAGTTATAACCAGCTCTTGATAAATACCTGCAAAATATCAGTTTTAAAGATTCATGGCTACTACTAACGAATAATAACTATCCAAATCCAGAAAATTTATATTGTGGACTATGTACAACTCTATTACCAAATACACAACACAAAAACTAGCTAACCTTTCAAAATCTCTCATGTTAAGCACACATATTTCATGCACAGCCGTAGGTAAGTGAGGTTAGGTACACACATAGTCTCTAATCTTGAAATCTTTTTAACTGACGGAAACCCATATCGACCTGAAGCAATCTATTCAACATGTAGTCCTGTACTGTAGTCAATGCATTCATGGAGAAAATATTGAGCGTAGTATTTATTTTTAGGAACTTACTGACTACTATTAAATAGAATCTCCGTTATCAAATCAGTCAGTGATGTCACAAAGAATTGCAATACGTTACTCATACATGATGCCATTTCATTCAATTTCTTGGTTTTGCATAAACTCCAGCTTAATGTGTCTGCGTAACCAACTAACTACTATACTGATATGGTAGTTACTGTAAACACACACACACTTGTGGTACTTATGCAAAACAGAGTGGGAGCACTTGATTTCATCATCAGACTAACTAAATGGCTTCCGTTGAGTGTGTAGATCTAGGGATTGAAATGAATACGCAAGA
>Ga0210040_10000983_pt1 | contig 45273 bp, 41 predicted proteins | sample CryGeyCG12114_NA_FD_185462 | JGI IMG/M metagenome (GOLD analysis project Ga0210040, IMG submission 185462) | Groundwater microbial communities from aquifer - Crystal Geyser CG19_WC_8/21/14_NA (SPAdes) (version 2) | ecosystem: Environmental > Aquatic > Deep subsurface > Groundwater | place: USA...
ATAACCGACATCGAATAATCGATGTAGGCACCACGCATTTCATCTTCAATATTAATAGGTATTATTTTTTCGCCTTCAGCCATTTTGGGTCTCTAAAAACAAATATTAGGGTTCACTATAAAAATCGCAAGTTATATATATTTTACAATTTTCCCTAGGATTATTTCTTCTTCCGAGCCTTCTTTTGTGTTTCCTGATTATCTTGTTGTGGTTTACGTGGTAAACCCTGGCCTATTTTAGGATTTTGTCTTTTCCAGAGTGGCTGCCCACGGTACACTTTTTTACCGTGTAAATGCTGCTTGCGGATATGGCAGGAATTAATAGGACAGGCCGGTTTGCAGGATACAAGCAGTATAAAAGATAAGATAAATAAGGAGCGTAAAATTCTAATAATCATATTACCTAAATAAATATATAGCTTAAACTCTTTACAGCAAGTATTATTATGCCCAAAGAACTTATTCCGCTAAAATTTTGCCTCTTTTAAAGCTATTGAAGAAGCAAAATCAATAAAATTCTGGTTATTTAAAGTAGAAATAATGCTAAAGCCGGTACAAGTAAGTAAGAAGAAGAATAAATTCAGGCCAAATAAAAAAATTTAAAAATTTAAAAATTTATTTGTTCACTCATTCATTCTTTTACTAAATCTGTCGTTGTACTTAATATAAACCAGTTTCTATTACTTTATTCCGTTTAAAATCCGGCGGATATCATTGGTTTTTTGCATCAGGTCATAGCTGGCGGCTTCGTCCTGGTTATCGATGAAGCTTTTAAATTCCTTTAGCTTATTTATATAACTACCCAGCGCTTCGGATATATTGCGGCTGTTCTGGCTGAAAATAGGCGCCCACATATCCGGAGAACTTTTTGCTAAGCGAACGGTAGAAGAAAAACCGCTGCCCGCCATATTAAAAATGTTTTGTTCGTCTTTTTCTTTTTCCAACACGGTTGCTCCTAATACAAACGAAGTAATATGGCTTAAATGCGACACATAAGCCAGGTGCAAATCGTGGGCTTCCGCATCCATATAGCTCAGGCGCATTTTTAACTTTGTAAACAACGCTTGTACTAATTGCAGGCTTTCGGGCCGGCTTTTCTCCCGATCACAGATAATCATGATTTTATCGTGCAGCAATTCCGGAAAAGCAGCTTCGGGGCCGGAGTTTTCGGTACCCGCTATTGGGTGCACCGGCACAAACTGCAATCGTTTCGGGTGGTTTTCAACTATTTGGCAGATAATTTCTTTTGTAGAGCCGAAATCGATTAAAGTGGCATTTGCCGGCAACATATCCAGTACCGGATTTAATAACTGGGTGATGGCATTCACCGGTACGGCTAAAACGGTTAATTCCGCTTTCCTAACTCCTTCTTCCAAAGAAGATATTTCATTTACAATTCCTAATTCCAGGGCTTTTCGGGCGTGTTCGGGGTTATTATCTACGCCGATAAAATAAGCGTTTTCGCCTGACTGCTGCAGACCCAAAGCAAAAGAACCGCCCAGTAAACCTAAACCTACAATACATATATTCATGCAGCTAAAAGAAAGAGTTATCGCCAGAATTCCAAATTGAGAGCCGGTATATTTAAATTGGAATGGTTATTGAACAAGTTTAAAAGAAGTTGTTGAACTAATATTTAACAAATATTATTTAGATAATAGCTAATCATACTGCAAAAATTATAATTTAAAGAGATAAAAAAAGTTTTAATTGTTTTTTTTCTAAATTTTAAAACCTGGCATTCTAAATTAAGTAAGAATACTATCTTTGCCGCGTTTAAAATGGTAAACAAATTTACATATCGCCATCTTTTAGCCTTACTGCAAAACTTAATTGCAGTTGCTACCCCCTTATACAGTCCTGTATATAGACAGGTGTACCCCTTGCGGGCATAGCTTGTCCTGATTACCTATGTGGTAATTTTATTTCTCCAACTCTATATTTAGTTTTTTACAGGATTTTTCATTTTTAATTCTTTTTAATCAGATGATTGAAAATAATAAATCTGTTAATAGCGGAGTAAGTATTACTCCCCAGATTGATGCAGATTTTATCATACAGGTAGCAACTGCCGACCATCTCTATTTTGCCCAGATAATTGTGGATGAGATGGAATCATCGGCTAAATTACGGGGGACCGGAATTGCGAAACGGTCGCCGGAATATATTAAACAAAAAATGCTGGAGGGCAAAGCCGTTATTGCTTTGTCGCACGAGCAGGTTTGGGCCGGTTTCTGTTACATAGAGACCTGGGGTCACGGCGAATACGTGGCTAACTCCGGCTTGATTGTATCGCCTAATTTCCGGCAGAGCGGTTTGGCAAAGCGGATAAAGGAAAAAGTATTTGAATTATCGCGCAAGAAATACCCGGAAGCTAAAATATTTGGCTTAACTACCGGCTTGGCAGTAATGAAAATAAACTCCGAATTAGGCTATAAACCGGTAACATATTCGGAATTAACGAATGATGATGCTTTCTGGCAAGGCTGCCGCAGCTGCGTCAACTTCGAAATTTTAAGCATGAAGGAACGCAAAAACTGCTTGTGCACCGCCATGTTGTATGACCCCGCCGAAGAAAACAAAAAACAGACGGAAGCGCTTAAAAATAAAGAAGCAACGCAGGATGAGCCGGGTTTGCTGGAGTTTGTAAAGCATACCAAAGTTTACGATTTGTTGCTGCAATTCAAAGCCCAGGTTCTGGCAGGTAAAAACAATGTTGGCAATCTGCGCCACGCCTTTAAAACCATACTGGCTTCCTTTTTCTAATATACAAGAAGTCAATCTAATTAGCTGATTGACTTCTTGTATATATTTTTTATGCAACTTAATATAATGTATTTCACCCAAACATTAAATTTAAGCTGCCAAAAAATTATTAGCTAACAACTAAATACTAACAACTAATCACTTTATAAACCTGAAACTTAATGAAAAAAGTAGTTCTTGCCTTTAGTGGCGGCCTGGATACTTCTTATTGCGTTAAATATTTAACCGAGGAATTACACCTGGAAGTACATTCTGCTATTGTGAATACCGGCGGTTTTACCCCGGAAGAATTACAGGAAATTGAGCGCAGGGCTTATAATTTAGGCGTAACCAAACACCTAACTTTAGACGAAACCGATGATTATTATACCAGCTGCATTCGGTATTTAATATTCGGAAACGTGCTAAAAAATAATACTTATCCTTTGTCGGTGAGTGCAGAGCGCGTTTACCAAGCTTTGGCTATTGCCCGTTACGCCAAAGAAATACAAGCCGACTATGTGGCCCACGGCAGCACCGGTGCGGGCAACGACCAGGTCCGGTTCGATATGATATTTAACATCATGATTCCGGAGGTGGAAATTCTAACGCCCATCCGGGACCTTAAATTATCGCGCCAGGAAGAAATTGATTTTCTGAAAAAACACGGCGTGGAAATGAACTTCGAAAAAGCCGCTTATTCCATAAATAAAGGATTATGGGGCACTTCCGTGGGCGGCAAAGAAACGCTGACTTCTTACGGCTACTTACCCGAAGAAGCCTTCCCTACTCCACTATCAAAACAAAATCCGGAAGAAATAAAACTGGTTTTTGAAAAAGGCGAGTTAAAAGGCATTAATGAGCAACAATTTGAAAATCCGGTAGCGGCCATTCAGAAACTTAGCGAAATAGCGGCGCCTTTTGCTATTGGCCGGGATATTCACGTTGGCGACACGATTATTGGTATTAAAGGCCGCGTTGGTTTTGAAGCGGCGGCGCCATTGGTCATTATTAAAAGCCACCATGCCTTAGAAAAACACGTACTTACCAAATGGCAGCTTTACTGGAAAGATCAATTAGCGGTTTGGTACGGTAATTTATTACACGAAGGCCAGTATTTAGATCCGGTGATGCGTAACATTGAAAAATTCCTGGCAGATACCCAGGAAACCGTTAGCGGCACCGTTACGGTCGCATTAGCACCTTACCGCTTCCACGTAGTAGGTATAGAATCGCCGCACGATTTAATGTCTTCTAAATTTGGTTCTTACGGCGAAATGAACAACGCCTGGACCGGCGAAGATGTGAAAGGCTTTTCTAAAATTTTCGGTAACCAAACCATGATCCATCATAAAGTAAATGGCCAGTAAAGAAAATTCAAATCTAAAAATTAAGGTTGGCATAGTAGGTGGCGCCGGCTACACCGGCGGCGAACTCTTACGCCTTTTAATTTATCATCCGCAGGTACAAATTACGTTTCTGCACAGCACCAGTAATGGTGGCCACGCTGTAGCAGAGGTACACACCGATTTATTGGGCGAAACAGATCTGGTTTTCAGTACGGATTATGCCGGAGATATTGACGTGCTTTTTTTATGTGTGGGTCACGGCGCTGCAAAAAAGTTTCTGGATCAACATACTTTTGGGGATACAGTTAAGATTATTGATCTGAGCCAGGATTTCCGCTTAACCTCTGATGCCAACTTCAATGGCCGGAATTTTGTGTATGGTTTGCCGGAACTGCAAAAGGATAAAATACAGGCAGCCGGTAATATCGCTAATCCGGGTTGTTTTGCGACGGCAATTCAGTTGGCTTTGCTACCGCTGGCCAGCCAACAAGCGCTTACTGCTCCAGTGCACATCAGTGGCATTACGGGTTCTACCGGCGCCGGACAAAGCTTATCCGAAACCAGCCATTTCAGCTGGCGGGAAGGAAATATATCTACGTATAAGCTGTTTAACCACCAGCATTTAAAAGAGATAAAGCAAAGTTTAGGGCAGTTACAACCGCAAGATCTATCGAACCTGCATTTTGTACCTTACCGGGGCAATTTTACCCGTGGTATATTTATCACCAGCTACCTGCAAACTGATCTAAGTTTAGAAGCAGCTCAAAAGTTGTACGCTGATTTTTACGCGTCGCATCCCTTTGTTTCCCTTTCACCAGTTAATCCAGCCTTAAAGCAAGTGGTAAATACGAATAAATGTATCCTGCACCTGGACAAAGTAGATGACCAACTGGTGATCATCAGCATGATTGACAATCTTTTAAAAGGTGCTTCGGGACAGGCCGTACAGAATATGAATTTGCTATTCGGTTTAGAAGAGACCAGCGGTTTGCATTTAAAAGCAACTGCGTTTTGAGGAAGTAAAGAGTTATGCCATATTAAATTAATGAAGAAAGGTTTAATATTATTCCTAATTCTAATTTCTGAATTAGATGCTCTTGGGCAAAAGCTAACTCAAGAAGGCTTATTGGGCAACTGGACTATTACTAATGAAGACAGCTCTTATTATAAATCTGATGTTGTTGAACTACACCAAGATGCAAGCTATTCTTATACAAATGGCTCTGGTAGTTGTATTTTTATTCAGTGGAGAGTAGAAGAGAATAAGTTTAGTCTGGTTGACATGTATACCTGTTCAGAACCAGGTATAGAAACAGTACCTGAACAGGATAATATACTTCTAAGGGATGAAGGGGAAAAGCAATTCATTGAAATAAGTAGACAAGGTCAGAAAATAGATATATTTGAGGTTCTTGAGATACAAAAGTCAAAAGTGAATCGGTATCCACATAATGTAAAGCTCCTTAGACTAAAGCGATTGTAAAGAAATAACAGGAATAAACACGTGTATACTTTATGCTTGGCTACGCCTCGCACATCGTATATACCAGTACCTTGTAAGTAATAAGTAACAATAATCTCCCGTGCAGAATTATAAAGTTTTAAAAGTTTGGGAAAAGGCTCACTTCATTACCTTAGAGATTTACAAAATAACCAAGGACTTTTCCAAAGTGATAAGTAGGCTTAGATGAGCCCATTTCCGTCATCCAGGAAGGATCTATTGGGCAGTAAACTAGATAGATCCTTCCTGGATGACGGAAATGGGCTCCAAAAATTTAATTTATTTAATATTTTACTTTTGTGTAACCTCTCTTATTACTTATAACTTAAATGAACTATGAAATTATTTGATGTATATCCGCTTTTCGATATCACGCCGGTAGAAGCGCATGGCTCTTACGTTTGGGATGATAAAGGTACTAAATACCTGGATTTATACGGCGGCCACGCGGTTATTTCCATTGGCCATTCGCATCCGCATTACGTGCAGAAATTAACGGAGCAATTAAACCAGATAGGTTTTTATTCCAACTCCGTGAAAATTCCGCAGCAGGAAGAATTAGCCCAAAACTTAAGCCAGTTATGTGGTTACCCGGATTATAATTTGTTCCTGATTAACTCCGGCGCGGAAGCCAACGAAAATGCTATGAAAGCTGCTTCGTTTTATAATAACCGGAAAAAAGTTATTGCCTTCAGCAAAGCTTTTCACGGCCGTACATCCGGCGCGGTAGCTGTTACTCCCGATCAGTCTATTCAGGCTCCCATCAACCAAGGGCACGAAGTGGAATTTCTGCCTTTCAACGATATGGAAGCACTTAAAAACCTGGAACAGCCCGAAGAAGTTTGCGCCATTATTGTTGAAGGAATTCAGGGTGTAGGCGGTGTGCAAATTCCTACCCCGGAATTTTTAAAGCAAATCCGGGCATTCTGTGATCAGCATAATGCTGTTATGATCTTGGACGAAATACAATCGGGTTATGGCCGGTCGGGTAAATTTTTTGCGCACCAGTATGCCGGGGTGCAAGCCGATATTATAACCATGGCCAAAGGCATGGGTAATGGCTTTCCCATAGGGGGCATTTTACTTCATCCTAAATTCCAGGCCAAACACGGTATGCTGGGTACCACCTTTGGTGGTAATTACCTGGCCTGTGCCGCGGCTATAGCGGTGCTGGAAGTTATGGAAGCCGAAAACTTAATTCAGAAGGCTGCCGAAACCGGTTCGCACCTGATGAAGAAGTTGAAAAACCTGGAAGGTATAAAAGAAGTACGGGGCTACGGGCTGATGATTGGTGTGGAAATGACTTACCCGGTAGCGAATTTACGGAAACAACTTCTCAACGATTACCATATTTTCACGGGTTCGTCCTCCGATAAAAACACTTTGCGGATATTACCCGCGTTAAATTTATCACCAGAAGAAGCCGATATATTTCTGGCTGCTTTTGCGGATATTACCTCTAAAATCCTGGTTTCATGAAACAATTTACTTCTGTAAAAGATGTAGCGGATATTTCGGCTTTGGTGACCGAAGCCTTAGTTTTAAAGCGTAATCCTTATGCTTATAAAAACTTAGGCCGGAATAAAACTTTAGGTCTGATATTTTTAAATCCCAGCCTCCGGACTCGTTTAAGCACCCAAAAGGCAGCTACCAACTTAGGTATGGAGGTGATGGTGATGAACATCGACAAAGAAGGTTGGGCCTTGGAAACGCAGGACGGCATAATTATGAACGGCACTACCGTAGAACACATCCGGGAAGCAGCCGGGGTCATGGGCCGGTACTTTGATATTTTGGGTATTCGTTCGTTTCCCAGCCTGAAAAACCGGGAAGAAGATTACAGCGAAGATATCCTAAATAAGTTTATTCGTTATTCCGGTATCCCGGTAGTGAGCTTGGAATCGGGCACTTTACACCCTTTGCAAAGCTTCGCCGATTTAATTACCATAACCGAACAATTTAACTTAACCGAACGCCGGCCCAAAGTAGTTTTAACCTGGGCGCCCCACGTGAAAGCTTTACCGCAAGCCGTACCCAACTCTTTTGCCGAATGGATGACCCACGCTCCCGTTGATTTTGTTGTGACGCATCCTGAAGGCTACGAACTAAACAAAACATTTACCCAAGGCGCTACTATTACTTATAACCAGGAAAAAGCGCTGCAGGGAGCCGATTTTATTTATGTAAAGAACTGGTCTTCGTACCACGATTACGGCAAAATTTTATCTACGGATGAGAGCTGGCTGCTAACCCAGGAACGTTTAGCTATTACCAATAATGCCAAAGTGATGCATTGTTTGCCGGTGCGCCGGGGTTTGGAGTTAAGCCACGATGTTCTGGACGGACCAAATGCTCTGGTGCTGGAAGAAGCCAATAACCGGATTTATGCGGCCCAGGCAGTTTTGAAAAGAATGCTGGAAACCAATTTTTCCCCGGACAATGACCAGTAATATCAACATTGTAAAAATTGGCGGCAATATTATTGATGATGAAAATAAACTGAACCAATTTTTACAGGACTTTGCGCAGCTATCCGGCCCCAAAATATTAATTCACGGCGGCGGAAAAATAGCTACGGAAGTTGCCAAAGGTTTAGGCATTGAAGCCCAACTGGTAGATGGCCGGCGCATTACCGATACCGAAATGTTAAAAGTAGTAACCATGGTATACGGCGGTTTGGTAAACAAAAATATTGTCGCCAAACTGCAGGCTTTTAACTGTAATGCCATTGGTTTAACCGGGGCCGATGCCAATATTATTCCGGCCCAAAAACGACCGGTTAAAACCATTGACTATGGCTTTGCAGGGGATATTACCGCCGAAAAAGTACAGGTACGAAACATACAAATATTCCTGGATAATGGTTTCACCCCCGTTATTGCCCCGCTTACCCACGACAACAATGGCCATTTATTAAATACGAATGCCGATACCATTGCTTCTACCGTGGCCGTAGCTTTGGCGCAATCTATTGCTACTAATTTAACTTATTGCTTTGAGAAAAAAGGCGTTTTGGCTAGTATCGAAGATGAAAAATCCGTTATTCATCAAATTACCCCGGAAAGCTATCAGACCCTAAAACAAGATGGTGTAATTGTGCAAGGCATGATTCCTAAATTAGATAATGCTTTTGAGGCCATAGAGACCGGCGTAAAATCAGTTTTTATTTGCCATGCCGATGATGTATTATCTATCCTGGAAAAAAAAGAAAAAGCCGGAACCGAGTTAGTTCACAAATAAAAAAGTCAGAAAAGGAATTAGCAGTTCCATTAATAAGCAGGTTAAACGCATCCAAAAGTACCATGAATTAGCTGTTTTAAATACAATGGATGTATGTTTATTCTCTATGTAAAAGAAGATGGAGCTAGAAAAGTTGATTAATTTCCTTCAAAACAGGCTCGAATTCTTCAATTATGGAAAGAAGGCTTATTCTTAATCTTTCTAAAACCGTTCAATTGTATATTTACATTATCAAAAACTTATAATTGTATTTTAAATGCGTTTAACCTGATTAATAAGGATCATTTCTAATTCATAATTTTTAATTTCTAATTAAGACAAAATATGAATGCTACTTCCGAAACAATTGCCATTCTGGGCGGCGGTAATATGGGGCTTTCCCTGGCGAAAGGATTAGTAAAATCCGGCAAGTATCAGCCGCAGCAAATAACCATCACCCGCCGTAATATACGGGCTTTGGCTACTTTAGCAGAGGAAGGTTACCGGGTAACGGACGATAATGCCGCCGCTGTTAGTCAGGCCAAGGTGGTGGTAGTGGCAGTTTTACCGCAGCAACTGAATACCTTACTGGATACAATCCAGCAGGAAGTTAAAGTTGATCAACATTTACTTATTTCCATTGCTTCCGGGGTGATGGTGCAGGATATTATCAACCGGCTGGGTATAGAAGTACCAGTAGTTCGGGCCATGCCCAATACAGCTATTGCTATCCAGGAATCTATGACTTGTATTGCTTCCGATAAAGCTTCGGCGGAGCACCTGCAGAAAGTAAAAGAACTTTTCGATACTGTAGGGGAAACCATAGAAATACACGAAGAACTCATGACCTCCGCCACGGCGCTGTGTGCCTGCGGCATTGCTTTCTTTTTACGCGCCATCCGGGCCGCTTCGCAGGGTGGCATCGAAATTGGTTTTCATGCTGCCGAAGCTTTGCACATGGCCGCGCAAACGGCAAAGGGTGCCGCCGCGCTGTTACTAGCCAATAATAGTCATCCCGAAAATGAAATTGATAAAGTTACTTCGCCTAAAGGTTGTACCATTGCGGGCTTAAACGAAATGGAACATGCCGGTTTCAGTTCGGCCCTCATTAAAGGCATCCGGTTGTCGTCGGTAAAAGCCGGTAATTTATACGTGAAAGAGTAAGCAATACAAGTGCGTTTTTACATGAATAAAATTACTTCGGGAAAAGAAAAGTTAGAAATAGAACCGGCCGTATTTGGGCAGCTTTACGAAGAGGCGCTAAATTTATTAAAAGATTTAATTGCGCTGCCTTCTTTTAGCAAAGAAGAAGATAAAACAGCAGCCCGTATCCAGGATTTTTTTGCGAAGCACGATATTTCGGCCAAACGCCAGGAGAATAATATTTGGGCAAGAAATAAATCTTATAATCCTCTCCTTCCCACTATTCTGTTAAATTCTCATCACGATACGGTTAAGCCTAACCCGGGCTGGACCAAAGATCCGTTTACACCGGAAATAGCAGCCGATAAATTATACGGTTTGGGCAGCAATGATGCCGGCGGGTGTTTAGTTTCGCTACTGGCTACTTTCCTGTATTTTTATTCGCAGCAAAACCTGGCTTATAATATCATCATGGCGGCCACCGCCGAAGAAGAAATTTCCGGCTTAAACGGTTTAGAACAAATCTTACCGCAACTGGGCCCGCTGGAATTTGCCGTAGTGGGTGAGCCAACCAACATGCATTTAGCGGTAGCCGAAAAAGGCCTGATGGTGCTGGATTGTGAAGCGCATGGCACCGCCGGACATGCCGCTCGCGAAGAAGGCGTTAATGCTATTTATAAAGCTATCCAGGATATAGAATGGTTTCGTACTTTCCAGTTTCCGAAGGTTTCGGAATACTTAGGGCCGATTAAAATGAGCGTCACCATTATAAACGCCGGTAGCCAGCACAATGTGGTGCCAGATACCTGTTGCTTTACCGTAGATGTGCGCGTTACCGATGTTTATACCCACGAAGAAGTTCTGGATATCATTAAGGAACATGTATCAGCCAAAGTAAAGCCCCGTTCGATGCGCCTGCGCTCCTCCCGTATAAATCTCGAAAGCCCAATTGTACAAGCCGGTTTAGCCCTTGGTCGGAATCCGTACGGCTCCCCTACCAGTTCCGATCAGGCTTTGTTACAAATACCATCTTTAAAAATGGGGCCCGGTGATTCGGCGCGTTCGCATACCGCGGATGAATTTATTTATTTATCCGAACTAAAAGAAGGCATATTTATCTATATACAAATGCTTTCTCAAGTGGTTTATTAAAACACCAATTTGCAAGCTTAAACAAGCATCAGCATTTTTTTAAAGAACAATATCAAACTAATTATAAACAGCAGCATGAAACTTTGGCAAAAAGATATACCGGTAAAACAGGAAGTAGAACAATTTACGGTGGGCAAAGACCGCGAATTGGATATGTTACTGGCGCCTTTTGATGTTTTAGGTTCTTTGGCCCATACCAGCATGCTACAGTCCATCAACTTACTTTCGGCAGAAGATTTAGAGGTTATTCAACGGGAATTAAAAAACATCTACCGCGAAATAGAAAAAGGCGAATTTTTGATACAGCCCGCAGTGGAAGATGTGCATTCGCAGGTAGAGTTGTTGTTAACGCAACGCCTTGGCGAAGCCGGTAAAAAAATCCATAGTGGCCGCTCCCGCAACGATCAGGTTTTGTTGGATTTGAAATTATATATTCGCAGCGAAATAAAGAATACGGTTGAAAGCGTAAATCAGCTTTTCCAACAGCTGATTGCCTTAAGTGAGGAACACCAGGATAAATTATTGCCGGGTTACACCCATTTGCAAATTGCCATGCCTTCCTCTTTTGGCTTATGGTTTGGCGCATATGCCGAAAGCCTGGTAGATGATTTATTAATGTTGCAGGCCGCTTACAAAATTGCAAACAAAAACCCCTTGGGATCAGCGGCGGGCTACGGTTCTTCTTTCCCATTAAATCGGCAAATGACCACTGACTTATTAGGTTTTGAGGCGCTGAATTATAATGTGGTTTATGCCCAAATGGGCCGCGGCAAAACCGAACGGAATGTGAGCAGTGCTTTGGCTTCGGTAGCGGCTACCGTTGGTAAACTGGCCATGGATGCTACCTTGTACATGAACCAGAACTTTGGTTTTATATCGCTGCCCGATGAATTAACCACCGGTTCCAGCATTATGCCGCATAAAAAAAACCCGGATGTTTTTGAAATAATCCGGGCGAAATGCAACAAACTACAGGCGCTGCCCATTGAAATAGCTTTTATTATCGGCAACCTGCCATCGGGCTATCACCGCGATTTGCAACTGGTAAAAGAAAGCTTTTTACCCGCTTTTGAGGAATTACAAAGTTGCCTCCACATGATGACCTACATGCTACAAAATGTGCAGGTAAAAGATAACATCTTACAAGACGAAAAGTATTTGTATTTATTTAGTGTAGATGCGGTTAATAACCAGGTTTTAGCCGGGGTACCCTTCCGGGAGGCCTACAAAAATGTGGGTAGCACCATAGCCGACGGCACCTTTACCGCGCCGGAAAAAGTTACCCACACCCACGAAGGCAGCATCGGCAACTTAGGAAATAGCCAGATACAAAGTATGATGAAGCAGGTAATCGCCGGCTTTCAATTTGAAGCAGTAGATCAGGCGATAGCTAAACTATTGGCCTAATATTAGATCAGAGCGTTTAAGCAAGCATAATATATTCTAAAGCTGCATTTTAGCTCTTTGTTTACCTTATAAAATAACCTTTTCTTTGTTTAAAACTAATTTATCTTGGTATGCATTGGGGTGGGTTTAAACCTATTCCAATGCATATCAAGATAAATTGTTTGTTATACGTTGCTGCTATTTTCAGCCATTGGCCATTCTTCATAAAACTGGTTTAGAAATATTTGCATAAAGTCATGCCGTTCTTCCGCCAGCTTTTTACCGGTTAGGGTTTGCATGCGATCTTTCAGCAGTAGTAATTTTTCGTAGAAATGATTGATGGAGGAGCCATTGTTTTTTTTATAAGCGGCAAAATCCTGGTGTAATAAAGGTGGTTCTGCCGGGTTGTATATTTCGCGGTTTTTAAAGCCGCCGTACGCAAAAGCCCGTGCAATACCAATGGCACCAATGGCATCTAATCGGTCTGCATCCTGCACTACTTTCCCTTCTAAGCTGGAAACCGGTGTAGCCACCTCGGCCCCCTTAAAAGTTACTTCGTTTATTATCCCGCAAACTCTATCTATAATAACTTCGGCAGCGTGCTGACTTTGCAGCCAGTTGCGGGCCGCTACTTCTCCGGCTTTTTCGTCGCCATCATTAAATTTCCAATCGGCAATATCGTGCAATAAAGCGCCTAACTGCACAACTTGTAAATCTACCGGTTCGTGATGGGCCAGGTACAAGGCATTTTGCCAGACCCGGTAAATATGCCACCAATCGTGCCCCGATCCTTCGCCGGCAAATTTATTTTTTATATAGGCGGCCGTTTTTATTACCAGCTCATCTTGCTCCATAGCTTTACCTTTATATCCGGGTGGCACGTTTAAATTCTTTGGTTTCGTCGAACAGTTTGCGGTAAGTATGATGCGTTTTAAAAATGCGGGCACCAATTTGTTCGCAAACGTTCATCATCTTCGGATTAAAATCCCCGATCCAGTTCATCATAAAATCCTGGTAAGGCAGTTTACCGGTAAAGTAAATCGCCTTGCCCGAACTTAATATCATCGCCGCTTCCACGCCTTTCCGCTGATGTTCGGGTGTTATACCAAAAGCAATGCCGGTAGCCCGCGTACAGGCGCCCCGCCAACGATGAAAAACAAATTTCAGTTTGCCCAGCCAGTCCATTTTGCCATTTACGTAACGAAACAACTGGTTTAATTCCGGGATAGCAATAAAAAAGCCCACCGGTTCATCTTTATAATAGGTAAACCACACAATGCGTTCGTCCACCACCTGCTTCATACTCAAAAAGGTTTTTTGGGCCTGCGCTACCGACATTTCCTTTACGCCTTCGTGTTTTACCCAGGCTTTATTATAAACCGTCCGGAAATCTTCGGCGTATTTTTCCATGTTCTTTTTTTCTAGATGGCGGAAAGTATAATCCGGATTGTCAATTACTTGTTGCGCTTTAGCCGCATATCGCTCTTGCAGCGGCTCCACAATTTTCCGGATATAAGTAAATTGTTTAAAGAAAATCTGAAAACCATAAGCTTCAAAAAATTGCTGATAATAAGGAAAATTATAATTGGTAGCATAAGAAGCCGGCGAAAACTCTTCCACCAACAAGCCCCACCATCTTTCCCGGTCACCCAAATTAATAGGACCATCCATGGCCTCCATCCCGTTTTGCTGTAACCAGATTTTACACGCATCAAACAATGTAAAAGCGGCTTCTGAGTTGTCAATACATTCAAAAAAACCCATACCCCCGGTTGGTTGATCAAAGGTATGAGCGGTTTGGGCATTTATAAATGCTGCTACCCGGCCAATGGTTTTGCCCTGATTATCTTGTAAAAGCCAGCGGATGCATTTACCTTTTCGGAGTAATTTATTCTTCTGCGGATCAAAAACCTCTTCTACATCCTTATCCAAAGGCCTTATATAATTCGGATCGTTTTTGTACAAACGAACCGGGAATAGCAAAAATTCTTTCGCCAGGTCAGCATTATTTACTTCCAGTAATTGCATATAAAAAGGGCTAATACCAATAAAGCTTTCGTTTTCTTTAGAACGAAAATTAAAACACAAAATTAATGGGCTTTGTCTGAATACCTAATAACTTCCAGGTGCCGGCAGGTTAAACGCATCTAAAAGTACCATGAATTAGCTGTTTTAAATACAATGAATGTATGTTTATACTCTATGTAAAAGAAGATGGAGCTAGAAAAGTTGATTAACTTCCTTCAAAACAAGCTCGAATTCTTCAATTATGGAAAAAAGGCTTATTCTTAATCTTTCAAAAACCGTTCAATTGTATATTTACATCATCAAAAACTTATAATTGTATTTTTAGATGCGTTTAACCTGAGGTGCCGGCACAAACCTTATCTGTTTTATTTTTTCTGGTATCCCGGCGTAAATCAAAATCTATCTTTATTCTTAAATCTGTTCCGGCCAAAAAACCACGGGCATTTTTATGTAATGCTTAAAAGCACTTAATAAGGAGCGCGTTAGATTGGGTTTTACGTAAAATTAGAATACCAATTTAATAGTTGGCATGTACCATTTACGTTTTGCTCCGTAACAATTATTATGAATCCATCTGTCATTAATTTACCTATCGAAGCCTTACAACTACGTTACCAACAAATCCGGAATCAGACCGAGAAAATATGTAGCCCCTTAGAGCCGGAAGATACCGTTGTGCAGCCCATGGTAGATGTTAGTCCGCCCAAATGGCACCTGGCCCATACCAGCTGGTTTTTCGAGACCTTTTTATTAAGTCCCTACTTGCCCGGTTACCAGCCTTATCATCCGGATTACAGTTACCTGTTTAATTCTTATTACAACAGCGTCGGCAACCGGGTACAACGCAACCAGCGCAGCACCCTCACCCGGCCACCTCTGCGGGAAATATACACTTACAGGCAGCACGTAGATGCCCACCTTAATCAACTCTTGCAAAACCTGGACGAGGATAAATTATCGGAATTAATGCCAGTTTTGGAACTGGGCCTACAGCACGAACAGCAACACCAGGAACTGCTCCTCACCGATATAAAGTACATTCTGAGCACCAATCCGCTAATGCCGGCTTACCAAACCAAACCGGTAAATAATATGGAGGAAAGTGCTGCTAAAGCTTCTTTTCTGTTGGTGCCCGGCGGCATTTACAATATTGGTTTTACCGGAGAAGGATTTTGTTTTGATAATGAATTAGGCGTTCACGAGGTACTGCTCCCGGAATTTGGAATAATGAACCGCCAGGTATCCAACGGCGAATACCTGGCTTTTATGCAGGACGGCGGTTATACCGATTTCCGGCACTGGCTAGACGAAGGTTGGGCAATGGTACAGCAACAACACCTGGAAGCACCGCTTTATTGGGTTAAACAAGATAATCAGTGGTTCCGGTATACGCTTCATGGTTTAGAAGAAATAAACCCCCACGAACCGGTTTGCCACATTAGCTTTTACGAAGCCGATGCTTACGCTAACTGGGCCGGTAAACGCCTTTTAACCGAATTTGAATGGGAAGCGGCATCCCAGGTTTATTTGCCCGGTAGCGGTAACTTTGTCGATAGTAATATGCTGGAGCCGCAAGCAGCTCTTGCTTCCGAAACGGGTTTGCAGCAGCTTTATGGCGATACCTGGGAATGGACGTACAGCGCCTATCATCCTTATCCCGGCTTTTCGAAAGCTCCCGGCGCCATAGGCGAATATAACGGCAAGTTTATGATAAACCAGATGGTGCTACGGGGGGGCTCCTGCGCCACGCCTGCCAATCACATTCGCTCTACTTATCGTAATTTCTTCCACCCGGATAAACGTTGGCAATTCAGCGGTATTCGCTTAGCTTCTAAATAATTATTCATGTCTTTAACAACGCCTTCACCTGTCATTATAGATTTAACGCAACAAAATGACGGCACCGATAATCGTACCTTATTTGCCCAGGATGTGCGCCGCGGTTTAAGCAAAAAGCAGAAAACGCTTTCGTCGCGCTACTTTTACGACGGCCAGGGCAGCCAGCTTTTTCAGCAAATTATGAACCTGCCGGAGTATTATTTAACCCGCTGCGAACACGAAATATTTAGCACCCATCAAGCAGCAGTTTGCCGGGCATTGGCGCAAAAAGAATTTTTCCATTTAATAGATTTAGGTGCTGGTGATGCTTTAAAAACCAAGATATTACTAAAAGAACTGGCCCGGCAGGAAATTTCTTTTGCATATGTTCCGGTAGATATTTCGGGCGATGCCATGCAGGCCCTAGCGGAAAACTTCCGAACAGAAATGCCAACTATCGCTTTGCAAGCTGTAGTGGGGGAATATTTTGTTTCTTTGGCCTGGCTGCACGAAAATAAACCCGGCCACAAAGTAATTATGTTTTTAGGTTCCAATATCGGCAATTTCTCTTTATCCGATAGCATTGCTTTTTTGCAAGGCGTTCGTCGGTATTTGCAACCTGGCGACCAATTATTTCTGGGAGCAGATCTGCGAAAAGATCCGCAGACTATATTAAGTGCTTACGATGATGTGGCCGGCGTAACTGCCGAATTTAACCTGAACCTGCTGCGCCGCATCAACGTTGAATTAGGCGGCAATTTTGCGGTAGATCAGTTTAAACATTATGCGCTTTACAATCCGCTAAACGGCGTTATGCAAAGCTTTCTCATCAGCCAGGTAAAACAAGAGGTTTATATTCAGGAAATAGGAGAAACCTTTTATTTTGAGGCCTGGGAAGCCATTCATACCGAAAATTCGCATAAATATACTGTTAGCGGTATAGAAGAAATGGCTACCCAAAGCAACTTCCGGCTGGAAACGGTATTTTACGACCAACATCAATATTTTGCGGATTTACTGCTGATTGCAGATTAACTATTCTTTTATTTTGGCGAAGGTTTGCTCCTGCTTATACCAATATAAAATAAATTATACACCTTTTATGTAGCGTCGTGGCACTGCCACGACGTTAAGGAACCCGATTTCTCCTCTTGAGGCAGGATAATGTAGTTCCGGGTAAGCGCATTAATCAGGTGATATGGGTAAAATTTACGTGCTTTTACTATTTATTCCCCTTAAACTTATATCGGGGAGGAAACTTGTTTATATAAATGAAACAAACTTTCTCTTCAATGAACCTAAAAAGTATTTATTCCGGGCGGAATTAAGACTTTACAATTTGCTGTTCTTGCATATACTAATTCGGAACAGCCGTAATGAAGCTTAGCCGCATTTAATTTCATTCGTTAAAATGCCTTGTTCCTGATAATCCGAAATATTTTTAAGGGTTATATCGGCAATTTTTTGTAAAGCATTACTGGTAAAGAAAGCCTGATGGCCCGTTATCAAAACATTGTTAAAAGATAATAATCGCATAAAAACATCGTCCAGAATAACGTTATTTGACAAATCTTCAAAAAACAAATCACCTTCTTCTTCATATACATCCAAGCCCAAAGAACTGATTTGAGCATCTTTCAGGCCTTCGATAACTGCTTTGGTGTCGATTAAAGCACCCCGGCTGGTGTTAATCAGCATCACCCCTTTTTTCATTTTTGCAATAGAATCCTCGTTTATTAAATGATAAGTTTCGGGAGTAAGCGGACAATGCAGTGAAATAATATCGGACTGAGCATATAAATCGTCTATCGAAGTAAATTCAACTCCAATTTCATCGGCTTCGGCGGGTTTAAACATATCGTAACCTAAAACCCGGCAACCAAAACCTTTTAGTATGCGGGCGGTAACCAAACCAATTTTGCCTAAACCAATCAGTCCGGCCGTTTTGCCGTGCAGGTCGAATCCCATTAAACCACTCAAAGCAAAGTTGCCTTCTTTCACACGGTTATAAGCCCGGTGAGTTTTGCGGTTCAGGGTCAAAATCAGGGCAAGGGTATGTTCAGCCACCGAATAAGGTGAGTAAGCAGGCACCCGCACTATTTTAATACCCAGCTCATCCGCTACATTTAAATCAACGTTATTGTAACCGGCACAACGTAACGCTAGTAATTTTATACCTTGTTCGGCTAAAACCCGCAATACTTCGGCATTTACGGTATCGTTCACAAATACACAAACCACCTCATATCCTTTCGCCAGCACAGCTGTTTTGCTGTTTAAGTGTACTTCCAGAAAATTTAATTCAAAGCCGTATTCCTGATTTGATTGGGTAAAGAATTGCTGATCGTACGGCTTCGCACTAAAAAAAATAATCTTCATAGCATCTAAATAAAAAGGTTTGCTAAGCCAAAAGTATATAAAACATCTTTTCTTATTTACATTGTAATAAAAAATGACTTACGAAAACTGAAATCAAGGCTTTAAAACAGAACAAAAGGCTTTCCTCTAAATCAATGGTAATACGAAAGAATAATAGCAGAAAATTTAAATTTTGTTTTAACTGATTATGCCATTTTATAACAAAAAACATCAGAAACAGCCGTTTTTAAGTTAGCTATCTCTGATGTTTATTATTTATTACTGTTTTATACCAAAAGCAATTTGTCCAAAGTTATTGGTAAGTCCCGGACCCGTTTGCCGGTAGCATGGTATACCGCATTGGCAATGGCCGCGGCCGTACCCACAATACCAATTTCGCCTAATCCTTTTACGCCTAATGGGTTAACAATATCGTCGTGTTCTTCCACAAAAATCACTTCAATATCGTGCACATCGGCATTTACCGGTACGTGATATTCGGCCAGGTCGTGGTTGATAAAGCGGCCGTACGGTTGATCCAGCACCGATTCTTCTTCAAGTGCCATGCCAATGCCCCAAACCACGCCGCCTAAAATCTGGCTGCGGGCCGTTTTGGGGTTAAGTATTTTTCCGCCGGCAATAGCGCTTACTACGCGGGTAACTTTTACCGTACCAAAATCCACGTCTACCGCTACTTCGGCAAATACCGCCGAATGGGAAAACATAGAATATAATTTTTGTTTTAATTCCGGCGAAGTAGTAACCGTTGCTTCCAGGTAATTTTCTCCTCTTTGGCGCATTACATCGGTAATGGAAATTGCCTGATCGGGATTGCTATTTAAAGATATTTTACCTTCAGCAAAAGTAACTTCCTCTAATTTCTGAGCACCAGCTAAGGGAGAATTTTCCAGTTTCCGGACGTGCGCCATTAGTTTATCTTTGATTTCTTCGCAGGCGGCTTTAACGGCCGACCCGACCGAAGCGGCTGTCCAGGAACCACCTTCCAGGGGCGCTTCCGGTAAAGAAGAATCTCCCAATTTAAAGGTTACAGCTTCCAGGGGCAAACCCAAAGTATCGGCGGCAATTTGCGTCATGATGGTATAAGTCCCTGTGCCAATATCGGCGGTGGCGCTGCTGACCTGCAATTTTCCATCCGAAGATAAAAAAGCTTTGGCACTGCTTTTTTGTTGCTTTACTTCCCAGGCCCCGGTAGCTACCCCATAACCAATGAGGGTATTACCTTCGCGCATCGAACGGGGTTCCGGATTACGCTTATACCAGCCAAATTTTTCGGCGCCCTGTTGGTAACATTCCCGCAACTGTTTACTTGAATAAGGATGGTCTTTGCTTAAATCTTTTTCGGAATAGTTAATCAACCGCAATTCCAGGGGGTCTACTCCTACTTTATAAGCTAATTCGTCCATAGCGCTTTCCAGGGCATACATCCCCGAAACGCCGCCGGGAGCCCGCATATCCAAGGGGGTATACACATCTAATTGCACTAATTTGTAAGCCAGCTCTATATTATCGCATTTATACACCATGGCCGACCAGTTTACCAGGTTTTCAGAATAATCTTCAAATTGGGAGGTTTCGGCAAAAGCTTCGTGCTTTACGGCTTGTAAAGCGCCGTCCGGCGATGTACCTAAGGTAAGATGCTGCACCGTAGTTGGCCGGTGCCCGAAAGAAAACATTTGTGGCCGGGTTAAAACTACTCTAACCGACCGTTTTAACTCCAGGGCGGCCATAACCGTTAAAAATAATTGGTACTGCGGCCGTAAACCAGAGCCAAAAGCACCTCCCACAAAAGGGGATATTACCTGAACCTGCTTTTTCGATAAGCCGAACACATTAACGATGTATTTCTGCGTGTTCTGCACACCCTGGGTTTTATCGTAAACGGTTAAGCTACCATCTTCTTCCACCATTACCGTGGAGGCATGCATTTCCATCGGATTATGATGTTCGCTGGTATGGCTATACTCCGCTTCCATAATAACCGAAGACTGCGACAAACCTTGCGAAGCATCTCCCCGGGATGAAGGCTTTTCGGACTTGTATTTACTGGGAACGTAAGCTTCCGGGCGCTGACGGGCGAAATCGGTTACGTGGGGTTCTTGTTCGTAGGTTACCTGCACCAGCGTGGCGGCATAACGGGCCAGTTCAAATGTTTCGGCTACCACCAAAGCAATCGGCTGCAAACTAAAAAGTATCTTCTCGTCGTAGAGCGGTCGAAACGGTGCGCCGGGCGGCGAATCTTCGTCTTCGTAGCTTTTATCGAACCAGGCCAAGGCGGGACGGTTTTCGTGGGTAAAAACCTGCAGCACGCCGGGCAGTTGCAAAGCAGCGGCAGTATCTATTTTGGTTATTTTACCTTTGGCAATGTCGCTGGTAACTACTACGCCGTGCGTAAGTCCTTCTTTGTAAAATTCGGCGGCATACTGAGCTTCGCCGGTTACTTTTGCCCGTCCCTCTACGCGACTGGTGGGTTTTCCTATGTAGGTGGTAGGTTTTGTCATGATTTCTCCTCCATGTTTGCGGCTTGCAGCAACGCCCGCACAATAGCGCGTTTAGCCAGTTCTATTTTAAAATCATTATGGCCGTAACTCCGGGCACCTGCTATAAGGGCTTCGGCTACGGGCTGAAAGTTGGCGGTGATGGCTTCTTTTCCGCTCAGCAAAGCTTCCGCTTCGGGTTTGCGCCAGGGTTTATGGGCTACGCCCCCCAAGGCAATACGCGCGTTCTTAATTATATTTCCTTCCATTTCTAAAGCCGCCGCCACCGACACCAAAGCAAAAGCGTAAGATTCCCGGTCGCGGATTTTGAGATAAGTAAAATGTTCGGCGAAACCCTGGGCCGGTAAATCAATGGAAGTAATGATCTCGTCGGCTTGTAAATTGGTATCGAGATGGGGCGTATCACCGGGTAAGCGGTGGAATTCAACAAAAGGAATAACGCGTTCGCCGTTTTTGCTGCGCACATTTACTTTTGCTTCCAGAGCCGTAAGGGCCACGGCCATATCGGAAGGATGCACCGCAATGCAAGCTTCGCTGGCTCCCAGAATGGCATGAATGCGGTTAAACCCGTTTATAGCCGAACAACCCGAACCAGGCTCTCTTTTATTGCAGGCCGTGGCCGTATCGTAAAAATAATAACAGCGGGTGCGTTGCAAAGGATTACCGCCGTTGGTAGCCATGTTGCGCAGCTGCGCCGAAGCACCGGCCAAAATAGCTTGCGACAGCAAAGGGTAGCGATTTTCTATTTCCGGATGATACGCCGTTTGGGCGTTGGTGACCAGCGCTCCCAAGCGCAGACCACCTTCCTGATTTTCGGTTATTTCTTTTAAAGGCAAGCGCCGGATGTCAATCAGTTGTTGCGGCTGCTCCACTTTGGCCTTCATTAAATCGGTGAGGTTGGTACCGCCGGCAATAAATTTTGCTTCTGGTCCAGCGGCTTTTTCTTGTACGGCTGTTTCTACCTCCAAAGCCCGGGTATAAGAAAAACTACGCATGCTGTCCTCCTTCCTGTTCCATAACCGACTGTACCGCGGTTAAGATATTGGTATAAGCGCCGCATCGGCAAATATTACCGCTCATCAGTTCCCGGATATCATCGGCTGTTTTGGCCTTGCCTTCCGCTAATAAACCCACTGCCGAACAAATCTGCCCCGGCGTGCAGTAACCACATTGGTAAGCATCGTGTTCGATAAAAGCAGTTTGCATGGGGTGCAGCTCTTCGCCTTTGGCCAAACCTTCGATGGTGGTAATTTCGTTACCATCTTCCATAACGGCTAAAGTCATACAGGAATTTATGCGGATACCGTTTACCAGCACCGTACAGGCACCACATTGCCCGTGGTCGCAACCTTTTTTAGTACCGGTTAAATGCAAGTATTCGCGTAAGGCATCCAGCAGAGAAACCCAGGGCGCTAATTCCAGTTTGGTTTCCACGCCGTTTATCTGCAGGGTTAAAGGTATTTTTTCCGGGGGCGGAACGGGTGGCTTTACCGCGGAAATTTTTTCTGTTTGATTTTGCATACTAAGAGTTTATAGCTGTCGAAGAAAATTTAATTGTAAAATCAGTTTATATGATAACCAACCTGCCCCGGTGAATACCAGCCTTTATATATCACGCCCTACTCGCAATCACCGGCTATTTAAGTATAATGGATACAATATTTCGTTTTCTGGAATATTAACTTAAACTAATCCCCTCTAAAAAAGTTTACCGTAACAAGAGGCGGGTTAAAGGAAGAAAGATAACCGGCAGAAATTATCTTATATAAATTTAGACATGCACGTGAGTTCCGGCAGCCTAACTTGAAAACCTGATTTGCTGCTGCTGGTTATACCGGTTAACTCTGGCTTTAGATTTGCTAGATAAAAAGTGGCTTTATTTATTACTTTCTGCTGCTAAAAAGCGTACTACCTGCTTTAAGTGAAGCAATTTGAAAAAACAGTTATGCCCAGAGGAGATAAATCTGCCTATACCGATAAGCAAAAACGGCAAGCAGAGCACATAGAAGAAAGTTACGAAAAGCGCGGCTTAAGCGAAGAAGAAGCCGAAAAACGCGCTTGGGCAACCATAAACAAACAAGACCACGGCGGTAAGAAAAGTGGCTCCGGCCGCGGAGCGCAAAAAGATAGTGCTACCGCAAAAAACAATCATCCTAAAGACGCGGAGTAACTCCAGCTTATCAATTTTACCCGTATGTCGGTTAATCTAAATTTTGCCGGACATTAGGTTAAGAAAAAATTACATGCGTAAATTTTACATTTTAACTGCTCTTTTACTTTCCGGTAAAATAGCCCTGGCGCAAGTTGCCGATACTACCCAATCTGATGCCCTGCTGAATGAAGTAACGGTTAGAGGTTATATTTCGAAACAGCCTTTGTTAACTACGCCGGCATCAGTAGGAATTTTAAACGCCCGACAATTGCGCAACCAAGCCGAAGAATCGTTGTTACCAGCTATTAATGCTTTGCCGGGCGTACGCATGGAAGAACGTTCGCCGGGCAGTTACCGTTTGTCGTTGCGGGGCAGTTTATTACGGTCGCCTTTTGGGGTGCGCAATGTAAAAATATACATCGATGAATTTCCTTTAACCGATGCTGGTGGCAATACTTACTTAAACCTGATTGATCCGCGTAGTATTAATCGCATCGAAATTTTAAAAGGGCCGGACGGCAGTTTATTTGGGGCCAATTCGGGTGGTGTCGTTTTGCTGGATGTTGCCGGTAATCCGGCACCAGGCACCAGAGCTGCTTTTAGTTTAAACAGTGGTTCTTACGGGTTAATACATGAAAATATAGCTTTCCAAAAGCATAGCCGTAATTCTCAGTTTAACCTGCACCAGGCTTTTCAGCGTTCCGATGGTTACCGGGAAAACGCTGCCATGCGCCGCCATTATGGGCAGATATCGGAAAAATGGCAATATAACGCTAAAAATATCCTGAAAGCCTTTGCCTTTTATACTGATCTGAAATACGAAACACCCGGCGGTTTAACTCAAGCGCAATTCGAACAAGATCCCAGGCAAGCCCGTCCGGCTGCCGGCCAAACTCCGGGAGCCGCAGCCCAACACGCGCGGATTGAGAATAAAACTATTTTCGGCGGCGTTGCGCACGAAACCCAATTGCGGGATAATTTACGCCACGTTATTGCTGTTTTTGGTTCTCATACTGATTACCGCAATCCTTTTATTTCTAATTACGAAATTCGGGACGAAGCTAATTACGGCACCCGTACTTACCTGGAACTAAACGGCGATCCGGCAGCAGCTCTAAACTGGAAATGGAACTTAGGACTGGAATATCAGCAAGCGCAACAGCAAATCAGTAATTACGATAATAACGGCGGCGCAAAAGGTGATCCGCAGGCCAGTGACCGGATAAACGCGCGGCAACACTTTTATTTCACGCGTTTTACCACCACTTTCCTGCAGCATTTAACTGCCGAAGCGGCGGTTAGTTTAAACTTTTACGGCTTAGATTATAATGGTTATAACTATTCTAATTCCCTAACCGCTCCTGATACTTTAGCCGGTAAAAAAACTTTTACACCGGCCTGGATGCCCCGTTTAGGATTAGCTTATGCCATTAACCCCAACCTGGCCTGGCGGGCTTCGGTGAGCCGGGGTTATTCGCCGCCCACTATTGCCGAAATTCGTCCTTCCAATACCATAATCAATCCGGACCTAGCGGCCGAAAACGGCTGGAACTACGAAACCGGTTTCAGGTTTAGCCACCCTACTAATCGTTTTCAGGCCGATGTTTCGGTATTTGATTTCCGGTTACAAGATGCTATTTCCCGGCGCGTAGACGCTGCGGATGCCGAATATTTTGTTAATGCCGGCGGCACGAACCAGTTGGGCGTAGAAGCCTTGTTAAATTCCTGGCTCCTGCAACCCAAAGTAAGCGGCTTTTTAAGAGGTTTACAATGGAGCAATAGTTATACTTACAGTTATTTCCGGTTTAGAAATTACAACAACGCCGAAGATAATTTTTCGGGCAATCAACTTACCGGCGTGCCCCAACACGTAGCCGTATCTGGTTTGGTGCTACAGTTTCCCCAGGCGCTGCAATTATCAATGCAATATACTTTTACCGATCGCGTACCTTTAAACGATGCCAACACCGCTTTTGCGAAACAGTATCATTTACTCCAGGCAAAAATCAGGTGGATTAACTCTTTAAATGATAAATTTCAGCTGGAACTATTTACCGGAGCCGATAATATTTTGAACCAACGTTATAGTTTAGGTAATGATATAAATGCTTTTGGCAGCCGTTTTTATAATGCCGCTCCCTTACGCAATTATTACGGTGGCTTAACCCTTACTTTTTTGTAAGCAGATACGTTTTCCTTAAATTAAAAAAGAAAGTAAATAGCTGGCTAAGAACTCTAAACAAATTAAATCCTTAATAAAGCAAGATCAAAAATTAAACAATTTAAAGATACTATATTTTAATACAGATATAATGTAATGCGAAATAGTTTTGTAAATTAAAAAAAGGAATAATTTCTTTCGATAAAACCTTAGTTCAATTTTTTCTGTAAATATAAGTATATCGATAAGGGGAAGTTAAATCATGTTCGAACGCACAGCGGAAATAAATACAGTTTTAGTAATAGAAGACGAAGAAGTAGGCCGGTATTTAGCTAATTCCCTGCTTAAAAAGATGGGCATAGGTAAACAAATTGTGGAAGCAAATAATGGGCTGGAAGCATTGAATTTGTTACGAAAACTTTGTTCGGATGAAAATTGCCCGGAATTGATTTTGTTAGACATTAAAATGCCGGTGATGGATGGCTTTGAATTTCTGACAGAACTAGATAAATCTTGTGATATAGATATTAGTGGTTCTAAAGTTATCATATTGAGCAGTTCCGCTAGTCCGAAGGATTTGGAAAAAGCCAGGAATTTTGCTTATACCACCTATATGCATAAACCCTTAACCCGCGAAAAACTACAACAGGCTCTAAATATTTAGCTTTTGGGTAGTTTGGGAATTTCGATATAAACACTGGTGCCCGCACCTTCCTGACTATCTAGCCAAACTTTACCCTGGTGCAACGCTACAATATTTTTGATAATACTCATACCTAAGCCCACACTTTTCTCCCCCCGAACCCCTTCGCGGCGGGCTTTCGTAAATTTATCAAAAACAAAAGGTTGCATGTCATCCGGAATACCAATGCCATTATCACGGACGCTGTAATAAGTGGATTCGTCGCGGTCTTCCAAAGTTATGGTGATATTACCATCGTCGTAAGTAAACTTAATGGCATTGGAAATCAGGTTATTTAAAGCCTGCATAAATTTCAGTTGGTCCATATATACGTAAACCGGCTCGGGCGGCGCCTGAAAAAAAAATTGTTTTGTAACCAATGTTTCGCCTCGTTTATAGTCCTGCATCATGTCTTTAATTTTACTTTTAATATCAAACCGTTCTTTATAAAGCACGATCTGCGAAGACTCCAGAAACTCATTACCCACGAAATCCCGGATCAGATCCGAACCTCGCTTGGCATCTTGTTTTATATAATCCATCATTTTTCCGATATCCATATTGCCTTCCTCTACCTGTTGCTCCATCATTTCAACTAAGCCTTGTATATTGGTGAAGGGAGTTGCCAGGTCGTGCGACAATATCTCTAAAGTGGCATTTTTCTTAGCGTTAAAATTGAGGGTGGTTTCCAGGTATTCTTTGCTTTTAGATATATCGCACACAAAACCGCCAATGCACATTTCATCTGTATTTTTTGCTTTGTAAACCGAGGCCGAGGCCGAAATCCATTTGGTTTGGCGGGAAGCGTTTATAATGCGGAAATCTATCTTTTTGGGCACCTGATCCTGCAACAACCGGCTATATTGCTCGTGCACAAATTTGGTGTCGTCCGGATGCAGGTAAGTCAATACAGAAGCGGCACTTTGCAGCACCTCTTCTTCGCTTATGTCCCATATTTTGCGGAAAGCAGGATGAATGAAGATGAATTGATCTTTTTCGGGATGATAAATAAAATATACCTGCGTAAAATCTTCTGCTATATTTTTTAAAATATCGGTATACTTAAACTGATCGCCGGAATGCATTTGGTGGAAATTAATTTTAATACTTTTTCTATGTATTTAAACGTACGTATATTTTCAGAAAAAAGGTAAAACTATATGAATCAAAATAACTTGGAAGTTTGGCTGCGGGGGCCTTTGCCGGATATGCCGGACTTGTTGCAACCGGTAGCCCATGCCTTGCTGCAAGCCCGGGAAGAGGTAAATGCCATGCTGGTAGATTTTCCGGCGGAACTATTATGGGAAAAGCCGGCCCAGGTAGCTTCGGTGGGCTTTCATTTGCAGCATTTAACCGGCGTGCTGGACCGCTTATTTACTTATGCCCGCGCCGAAACTTTAACGCCGGAGCAATTAGCCGCTTTAACCAAAGAAGGAAAACCGGAGAATCTAATGCCTACAGTAACCAATCTGGTTGCAGCTTTTAACCAACAAGTAGACGGGGCCTTGGCAGAATTGCAGGTTACCGATATAACTACGCTCACCCAGTTCCGGCCGGTAGGCCGGGCTAAATTGCCCTCTACCCAATTAGGGCTTTATGTACATGCGGCCGAACATACGCAACGCCACGTGGGGCAAATGCTGGTAACCGTCAGAATTATTAAAGCTTTGCAGCAGGAAAACATTAAATTGCTTTAACTGTGATGTCCATTCTGATTTAAAAAACAGAATCGAAGTTTTAAGCTTCGTGAATAGCTGAATTTGCGTTTGCATTAAACTTACCAAAATGTTTTTCCAGGAACTGATACCGGAAATCGAAAATATCGTGTAACTGTTTTTGAACCATTAAACGATGGACAATACTGCCTACAAAACCAAAAGGTAATTTATAGTGTACCTGATCGCGCATTTCTACACCGCCGGGTACAGCTTTAAAAAAATGCGTGTGGTGCCAAAAAGCATACGGGCCAAAACGTTGTTCGTCTACAAAATACTGCTGCTCGGCCACGTGCGTAATTTCCGTCATCCAGAAAAGCTTGATATTTAATATCGGCCTGACATAATAAGTAATAATCTGGCCCGCATACGCTTTTTGCGTATGCGAATCCGATAAAACCTGGAAGCCCATGCTGGGTGGGGTAATCTTCTCCAGGTTGTGCGGCGAAGAAAAAAAGTCCCAAGCTTCGGCTAAAGTGATGGGTAAATATTGCGTTCTTTGGAGTAAATAATAACTCATTTTTTTGGGCTGATTGGTAAACCGGCAGATATCAAACAAAAGTATAATCCTAAAGTTTGACCAATTCAGCCCTTTACAAATAAATCAGGCCGAATTTCTTTCGGCGTTGATAATACCAAAAGAGCAGCGCATCACCAGTTTCTCATAAATTTGCTTTTCCTGACCATCGCTGTTGGCTTCTTCTAAATCCCGGATTTTGCTGAGCGCATATTGCTGTATGGTGATGAGAGGTAACACAATGCGCTGCCGCAATTGAATAGAAAGCTGATCGATGGGTTTATCGGCCATTAACTCGTTTCTGCCGGAAAGACGCAAAACATACTCCCTGGTGCGCTCAAATTCTTCGTGCATCAATTTCCAGAGGGCGCCGTACCGCGGATGTGCCGAAAGGTAACAGGTAATGACAAAACTGGTTTTTATCATGGCCATTTCGCAATTATCCATCAGGGTTTTAAAGAACAAGGATTTTTCGTAAAGTTGTTTTACTTTATCCCAGTTTCCTTCGGCTTCCATTTTTTGCAAGGCAATGCCCACGCCAAAATAGCCCGGCACATTTTGCTTGAGCTGGCTCCAGGCTCCTACGTACGGCACGGCCCGTAAATCGTCCAGGTTTAGCTGCCCCGATTTTCTTTTGGAAGGCCGGCTGCCAATATTGGCTTCGGCATAATACCGCAGCGGACTCACGTAATTTAAGTAATCCAGAAAATCCGGATGTTTCTTCAGGTTATTATAGGCCTCAAAACTTTCGCGCGATAAGGTAAGCAGCAGTTCATCTTCAGCCGGGGTTAAAGTAGTTTCGCGCTCTGAAAAGAGTGCATTGCTGATTCCGGCGTGAATAAGGTGCTCCATATTGTACCGGGCTGCATCGATGGTGCCAAAATTGGAGCTGATGGTTTGCCCCTGAATGGTAAGCTGAATTTCTTTATTCGAAATATTTTTACCCATTGAGGCGTAAAACTGGTGCGTTTTACCACCGCCCCGCGCGGGTGGTCCGCCACGGCCATCAAAAAATATTACTTCAATGCCGTATTCCTGCGAAAGCTGGCTCAGCATTTCTTTCGCTTTATAAATACTGTAGTTGGCCATTAAATAACCGCCATCTTTGGTGCCGTCCGAAAAACCCAGCATAATGGTTTGGATATTGCGGCGGCGCTGTAAATGCCGGTGATATACCTCGTTCCGGTATAAATCGCGCATTACGGCCCGGGCATTCTGCAAATCTTCTATGGTTTCGAAAAGCGGTACAATATCCACGGTAATATCTTCGGGTCGGTAACCGCTCAGCAAAAACAAACTGTATACTTCAATTATATTTAAGGCACTGGTACTATGGCTGATAATATACCTATGGCAACCCGGTTCTCCATTTATTCGCTGAATATTCTTAATAACCGGAATGGTTTCCAGGATATCGCGGAATAGCTCGTTCTGGAAGAAAGCCGCATTTACGGTTTGCCTTACATCTAATAAAGTCTGAATCTTTTCGGCTTCGCTCAGGTCTTTGTAATGGTCGGGCAAGACCGGCGTATGTTCCGAAATAACTTCTATTAAATGGCTGTGCACCGAACTATCCTGCCGTATATCGAGTGAGGCAAAATAAAAACCAAACAAATCCAGTTTATGCAACAGGTTTTCGAGCAGGTTAATAAATAAACTATTGTGGTATTTGGTAATGGTTTCGTGTATCTGCAGCAAAATGTCCCTTATTTCTTTTATAGAAAGGTCCATTCGGTAACCCGGCACAAATAGGTTGTTATACAGGCGCTCTTCCAGTATGGTTAGTTTATTTGCTACGCCTTTAAATGTTAAGCGCTTTTTTAACCGGCGCACATCTAAATAATACGATTTAATAATACTTTCCCGCAAAGCATCGGCTACTTTTTGCGTTATTTCGGCATTTACAAACGGGTTGCCATCGCGGTCGCCGCCGGGCCAGAAACCCATCCGGAGCAAAGGATTATGCTGCGGCAGAGCTTCCGGATAAAGATTTTTGATATAAGATAAAATCTGACCGGCTGATTGGTAAAATACATTTTCCAGAAACCAGATTAAGTTAACGGCTTCGTCGTACGGCGTTGGTTTTTCTTTTTTAAAGAAAGGCGTTTTGCCTAATTGTTGCAGATAAGAATTAGCCAGGGCCGTGTTATCATTATTTAGGGCTTTGGCCAAATCGTTTATAATACCTAAAACTTCGCTCGGGTAAAATTGCGTAGGATGCGCCGTTAAAACCAACCGGACGTTAAAGTCGCGAAGTTTTTGGCTTAGTTTTTCCTGGGCGTGGTGTTGTTCTACATTGGTTTGTAAATGTTTCATGGTGCCCACGCCCTGCATGTCGTTTATCTGGGTGAAAGCGGCATCTTCCAGGGCGTCAAACAAAACAACCTGGCGTTCGGCAAATTGCACAAACCGGAATAACAAATCAATTTGTTCCTGTTCGATTTTAAATTCGGTATACTGCGAAAAAAAAGAATTTAAAATTTCCGTAGGGCTTTGTTCTTTTTTCAATCCTTCTTCACAATGCAGCAAAAATAAAGAGAGCAGAACGCCGGTTTTTTCTACCCGGTAAAAAGGCAGGGAAGAAAAAAGGCTGTTGTACATTTCGTATTTAAAGCCGACCTGGGTCCGGAAAACCTGTAAACTATTCTGATGGAAGGGATTCATGCACGCTTTTGTTATTCTGGAACAAATCTATTCTTTTCCTGAGATATTTAGGAAGTAAATAGCTATAAAATAAAATAAATTCAAAATAAAAGCCTAATTAGCATTCATAAATGGGAGCAGAAAAAAGGAAAATTCATTTCGGATAAAAATTAAAAATTAAAGCGAACGTGGATAAACCCCATGTAGTTTAAGCTAGGTTTACTTTCGTATCAGCCTTTATTTTTATTTAATACCAACCCACCAGGGCTTAAACAATTGGGTTTCGTCTTTTAAGTACACGGGTTCACCTATTACTGGGGTTACGAGAGGCATATTTACCGATTGGTTTAAGGCCGAAATAGTAATTAATGGTTCGTCCCAGGCATGATTGGCCATGGCAAATTTGCCCGAATGAACCGGAAACAATCTTTTGGCTTTTAAATCTTGGGCCGCTTTTAAAACTTCATGGGGATGCATGTGAATATACTGCCAGGCTTTATTATACTGGCCATTTTCCAAAATTGCCAGGTCTATGGGCCCGAATTTCTCGCCGATTTCGGCAAAGTGAGTATCGTAGCCACTATCACCACCCAGGTAAATTTTCAGGGTTGCGGTTTGTAAAAGATAAGAAAGCCAAAGCGTATTGTTGCGCGATAAGCTACGGCCCGAAAAATGCCGGGCAGGCGCGGTGTATAAAGCAAAACCCGAATCTAAATCTACTTTTTCGTACCAGTCTTTCTCAATAATATTACCGGCCGCAAAACCCCAGTGCTCTAAATGCGCGCCCACGCCCAGTCCGCAAACTACTTTTTTGGTTTTTGCTTTGAGTTGTATTATGGTTTCATAATCTACATGATCATAATGGTCGTGCGATATTAAGAGGTAATCAATTGCGGGAAGATCTTGAACGGTATACCGGTCGCTGCCTTTAAATGCTTTATTGCTTCCCGGCACAGGCGAAGCATTACCGCTAAATACCGGGTCAACTAAAAAACGTTTGCCGTTTAGCTGCATAAAATAAGAAGAATGCCCAAACCAAACTAAAATATCTTGTTCAGCCGGCAAATTCCGTAAATCTGTTTTTATTGTTGGTATGCTGTCGGTTGGAACGTGGTTTTTAACTTTCTTGAATAGCATTTCATATATTACCCCTAACATGTGGTATCCTTCGGTAAAAGGCGGGGTATGATGAATATTTTGAAAGGCGCCATTTTTGTAATGGGGAGATCTTTTAATTATTTCCAGTCGCTTGCCAGCCGGATTTTTGCCAAACTTAGCTTGCCGCATATAAAAAAAAGCCACTAAACTTACTAAGGCAAGTACTGCAACTATTACGAACATTACTTTTTTGAATATACTTACCAGTTTTTTATTCATTTGTTAAACTTACGCGATGGTTATGGCTAATGCATTTAACATAAAATAAACTGGCCCTTGGTTTGCAAGGTTGAAGGTAGGTAGTTTAACTTATAAATGATTTCAATTTTAATCATCTTTACGTCAGTCAGCTGAAAATTATGCTGGAGTTTGCCACCACAGAGAGAAAGCTGCGGAATATATGCCGGTAATCACTCTTGAAGGAAGCCTTGGGCCTATAAAAATGCCGGTTTTTACCGCACTAAGTTTTCAGGGCATTTATTATTTCGGGACTTAAAGGCGATACTGCCGAACCAAAATAATGAGTTAAAGCCCCATTTTCGTTTACTAAAAATTTACTGAAATTCCAGTCGGGTTGGTGGTCGTTCCAGCCATTTTCTTCGGGGTGGGTCAGCCATTTAAATACCGGGTTTTGCTCGTTACCTTTCACCACCTGGCTTTTTTTTATAAGCGGAAAAGTTACGCCGAAGTTTACCTGGCAAAACTGAGCAATTTCGGCATCATTGCTTTTTTCCTGTTCCCGGAAATCATTAGCCGGAAACCCCAGAATAACCAGATCGTTGTTATATTTTTCGTGCAACTGCTGTAATTCCTCGTACTGTCCGGTAAAGCCGCAGTTAGAAGCTGTATTTACCAGCAATACTTTTTTGTTTTTAAACTGGCTGAAATCCAGCACTTGTCCGTTGTTTTGTGTGGCTTTTAACTGGTAAAAGGGAAGTTTAGGCGTAGCTCCTGCTGAACTGCTTAAAATCAGACCTTTGTCGCTCGATTTACTCAAGCGCATAATAAGCGGGTAAAGTTTTTTTAAGATTACTTGTTTCAAATTCATGTTAATAAGAAAACTTAGCGGTGATGTTTATAAGAAGTTGTTGTTATTCATTGATCTAAAACTGATATACGCTACCGGATTTTCAAGATTATAAATGCAGCCTTTAATGAAAATAGTAGTTCAAAATTTGCTGTAGCTGCAACAAGACTTTCCAAGGTTTAATGATCTGATTAAATATATTTTTAAAATCTTCTCCCATCCTACCCTTATGGCCTAAACAACAGCAGCGTTCATTAGAAATAGAAGTTTTTTTGCGTGTTTAAACAGGTAAAAAGATCGGTTTGTTTTTAACTGATCATAAATAATTTAAATAAATAATCTAAAAAGGTAAAAGCAATATCTATCGTGCTGGTAAACCCGGGTATCCTCAGGTATTGCCAACACCACCTTTCTTCTCCCGTATTAAGAATAATATAATACTTTAAATGCAGTCTGATTATTCACGGATGTTACGCAAGCAACAGAAGCATATTCATTTTAAGTTTCCTGATCTTAAATAACTTACGGCTACCTTATTTTGCGCTACTTAAGTAATTACCTGATTATTATGATACAATAAAGCAGTTACTCCGCTTTGGTAATAATTCCGGTTATGGATTATATACCTTATTCATTTGCATTTATACCGATACTTTTTACCTTTTTGCTTTTATTTAGTTTTTACCATCCATGCCCAATCTTGAAAAACGCTCTTTAAAAATTATACGGAATTACTTATTTGCAGGCAGCTTATTATTATTGGTTTCAGTAAACGAAGCATCTGCCCAATTGCTACCCATTGATACTATCAGGCAAGCTGCTGCTCCTACCTGGCCGGCCGATTCGCTGGGCCGGCGCACTCCCCGGGGAACTGTAGAAGGTTTTATCCGGGCAGCGGCCGAAGAAAATTACACCAAAGCGGCGCAATATTTTATGCTGGACTCCGCCTCCCAGAAAAAAGACGATGGCGCGGTACTGGCCCAGGCTTTGCAACGCTTATTGGATAAGAATGGCAATATTTTTCCTTCGTCTTGGTTAAGTGATAAGCCCACAGGCATTGAAGATGATAACCTGGGCCCGAACTTAGACCGGGTGGGGGCCGCTACTGTAAATCATGAATCTTTCGACCTGGTGCTTGAGAAAACCGAAGCGCCGGACGGCGGACCAATTTGGCTTTTCTCTTCCCAAACCATCCAAAGAGTACCGCTGCAGGAAGAAGCCGAAACCGCTGCCCCGCTGGTAAATAAAGTATCGCCCAACATATTGGAAGACCATAAATGGGGAGGTGTGCCCATTGGCCATTGGCTGTCCATGGTAATGCTAATAGTTGTAGCTTACCTGGTGGCCTGGGGTATAACCAGAGCAATCCTTTTCTTAATTCCTTTATTCTGGCACAAAGCCCGCATCGAACCTACTGTCGGCATTATCCGGGCTTTTGCCTTACCAATACGGCTTTACCTCGCCGTTTGGCTTTTTGTGGAAGCCAGCCGGCAAGCCGGTATTTCCATTATTGTGCGCCAGCGTTTCGGCGAAGTAACCGTTATTGTAGGCCTGGTAGCCTTGCTGCTTTTGCTTTGGCAGCTACTGGACGTTATAACTAAATTTATCGAGAGGCGTTTGGCCCGCATTGGCAACCAGGCGGGTGTTTCGGCAGTACTTTTTCTGCGCCGTGCCGCCAAAGTAGCAGTAATGGTATTTGGGGTGATTATTATATTAGATACCTTTGGTTTTGATGTAACGACCGGGCTTGCTGCTTTGGGAATTGGTGGTATTGCTTTGGCTTTAGGAGCTCAAAAAACCGTGGAGAACTTTGTAGGCAGTGTAACCCTTATTGCCGACCAGCCGGTAAGAGTGGGTGATTTTTGCAAAGTGGGCGATATTCTGGGAACCGTTGAACAGATTGGAATGCGCTCTACGCGTATCCGCACCCTAAACCGCACCATTGTCACAATCCCTAACGGGGAATTTTCGTCTCTTAAGATCGAAAATTTTGCGCACCGTGACCGGTTTTGGTTTCATCCGACCTTTGGTTTGCGCTTCGAAACCACGCCCGACCAAATCCGGTATTTATTGGTTGAGCTGCGCACTTTGCTTTATGCCCATCCGCAAGTAGACCCGGCCCCGGCCCGTATACGCTTCATAGAAATTGGTACCGATGCCCTTAAAATAGAAATATTTGCTTACGTGCATGCCAAAGATTTTGACCAGTTTCTGGAGATACAGGAAGATTTATATTTGCGCATGATGGATGTAGTAGCAGCCAGCGGCACCGGATTCGCCTTCCCTTCACAAACTCTTTATATGGCAAAAGACCAAGGTTTATCTCCGGAAAAAACCACGGAGGCGGCAGAACAGGTACGAAAATGGCGGGAAGCCGGAGAAATGCAAATTCCTGGTTTTACCCCGCAACGCATTCAGGAACTAAAAGACACAATTACCTATCCACCCCAAGGTTCCAGTATGCAGACGAATGAAAAAGAAGCTTAAAACGTAAGCACTAATACCTGGTAGTGTAAAGATTTAAAAACATATTCATTTAAATAAGAGTTTTTAGATTGAAATGCTTTTGCGTAACTCCTGTATATGAATAACTACCAACCTATTGAAGATTATGGCATCATTGGCGACTTGAACTCAGTGGCCTTGGTAAGTAAGAGAGGTTCAATCGACTTTATGTGCTTTCCGGATTTTGATTCTCCGACGGTGTTTGCTGCCCTCTTGGATAAAGACAAAGGCGGTTATTTTAACCTTCATCCGCTCCAGGAAGATATTAACCACAAGCAACTTTACCTGCCCGAGACCAATGTACTGCTCACCCGCTTTTTGTCGGAAGAAGGCATAGCTGAGATAACAGATTTTATGCCCGAAGAAGAAACGTATGGCGGCAAAGAAATTATCCGGAGGCTGGCCTGCATTAAAGGAGAAATGCAATTTAAGCTGGAATGTTGTCCCCGGTTTAATTATGCCCGTTCTGCTCATACGCTCACGCGTATAAACGACCACGAAGTTCTTTTAAGCAGCCAGGGCAATGATAAATTAGAGCTTCGACTGCAGAGTACCCTGCCTTTGCAATATAAGCAAGATGATGTTTACACGGAGTTTACTTTAAAAGCCGGGGACGTATTTTATTTTTTGCTGGAACAAGTAGAAAAAAATCCTTCTGCTCTTACGGATTTAAAAGAATTTGTAGAAAAAAGCCTGGTGGTAACCATTAATTACTGGAAAAACTGGTCGGCTAAATGTAATTACCGCGGCCGCTGGATGGAAATGGTAAACCGCTCGGCTTTGGTACTTAAGCTAATGACTTCTTTCCGCTATGGCTCTTTGGTAGCCGCCCCAACTTTTGGGTTACCGGAAGAACTGGGAGGAGCCCGGAATTGGGATTACCGCTACACCTGGATTCGGGATGCGTCTTTTTCGGTTTATGCCCTTATCAATCTGGGTTATAAAAAAGAAGCTGCTGCTTTTATGCAGTGGGTAGAAAAACAATGCCATGATATTGGTGATGCCGGTTATTTGCGCCTCATGTACACCATAGACGGATCCAAAGACCTTGAAGAAATAGAACTGAACCACCTGGAAGGTTATAAACAATCTAAACCGGTACGCATAGGTAATGGCGCCTACGGCCAGATACAGCTGGATATTTACGGCGAACTGCTGGATTCGGTATACCTCTACGACAAGCACGTAGAGCCCATTTCTTATCGCTTCTGGCAAAATCTTTCGCGGCAGGTAGATTGGGTATGCAACAACTGGCATCTGGAAGATGAAGGAATCTGGGAAGTACGGGGTGGCAAGCGCCAATTCTTATATTCGCGTCTTTTGTGCTGGGTAGCCATCGACCGGGGCATGCGCATTGCCCGGAACCACTCTTATCCGCTGCCGCCCCGTTGGGTGGAGGAACGGGACAAAATTTTCCTGACTATTCATAACGATTTCTGGGACGAAGAAATTCAGGCTTTCGTGCAGTATAAAGGCGCTAAAACGGTAGATGCCGCTACCCTGCTAATGCCTATGCTCCGCTTCATCAGCCCGACCGATCCACAATGGCTTTCTACCCTTAGGCGCATCGAAGAAAAGTTGGTCTCAGATTCACTGGTTTACCGGTACCGGCCCAACGAAGAGGTAGAAGGCTTGTCCGGAGGAGAAGGCACTTTTTCGATGTGTACTTTCTGGTATGTTGAGTGCCTGGCCCGGGCCGGTCAGCTCGACAAAGCCACCTTGTATTTTGAAAAAATGCTGGGTTTTGCGAACCACTTAGGTTTGTTTGCCGAGCAGTTGGGCGTAAGAGGAGAGCACCTCGGGAATTTTCCCCAGGCTTTTACCCATCTGGGCCTTATTAGTGCCGCCCTGAGCCTGAATAAAGAAATAAATAAATGGACTGATAAAGAGGATTTACAATAATTGCAGCCCCTTTAACTAAAAACAACCGAGCTTCCAGCCAAAATTGCAACGTCCATTATTATTGGCAGAATAAGTACTTCGTGGGTTGGCATTAAGGCTAAAAGCAAATGTATTGATGTTGAAGTCCGGAGAACTTGCTATTATCTGGAAAGCAGTTTTTGCTGATGCAGAGCTGGTGCTAGATAAACTATACATTGTCGGGTAGAGGAATAACTGATAATATGTTTCAGGTGAAAACACACTAAAACGGCGGCTAAGATTCCCGACAAACAAATCTTTATGGAGCACTAGCTTTTCTGGATATCCTAAATGCTATCCAGGTCTCAATGATTGCGGTTTTAGAGGAATAATAATGGATTAGCCTCCAAATTATCCGGTGTTTGTTCTGTTGACTGGCAACAAATATACCTTTGTTTAGTACCTGAATAATAGTTGCTGCTGTAAACAAACCACCACTTAAAAAAATATACTATGGCAACAGACAATTCGACCTTACACCGGAACATCGGTTTTTCCATCGGCAAGACAGAATTAAAAACGGCCACCGCCTCCCGGCATGAATTGCACGATCTGCCCACTCCCGCACGGCCGTTAATAGACGCGGCCGATGTGGTGGTACCGGATGGTTATACGGTTGAGCCCGTGCTGGTGGGTCTCTCCTTCCCTACGGATGTTTCCTTTGCCGACGATGGTACCATCTTTGTAAGTGAAGGCGGCAGCTCCTGGCCTATCCGGCCCTACGCCGGCCCGGGTAATTGTGCAACATCCTTCCGGCAAAACCGAGGCCATCACCATGAACGTGCAAGCCGGCCCCAGAAGCGTTACCTGGCACAAGGGGGAGCTTTACATGGCATTTAAGGGCGGCTACCACATGCAAATTGCCCGGTATAGCCTGAGTACGGGTGAACTGAAAATATTAATCGACCAGATACCCAGCCGCGGCTGGCACGAGCCGGGCGGACCCATCTTCGGGCCGCACGGCCTGATGTATTTCGGACACGGCTCCGTTTCGCAACAAGGCGTATGTTTGCCGGCGGGCTTTACCGTAGATTTGGCCAAGCACCCCAATGCGCACGATGTACCGGGACAAGATGTAACCTTAACCGGCAATAATGTCCGGAGCCGCGACCCCCAGAATGCCTTACCCCTATATGGTAGAAACCGGTGCTTTTAAGCCTTTTGGTGCGCCGGCCAAAAAAGGTGAAGTAATAAAAGGAGAACTTTTTTGTAACTCCGCGGTCTGGCGCTCCCGGCCCGATGGCACCGAGGTTGAATTACTGGCCTGGGGCATCCGCAATCCGTTTGGCATGGCCATGAATGAAGCCGGTGAGCTATATGTAACCGACAATGATTTTGAAGAAAAAGATGAGCGGGCCATTGCCAACGATCCGGACCGCATCTGGCATATCAAAAACGCCCGCGAGCCTTTTAACTCCGTAAAAACCCCGGCCTGGTATGGGTTCCCCGACCTTTGCGGCGACGGCCTGCCGGTAAATCATGAGTTGCACCTGCCCAGCCGCGGCACCCCCGCCGAACTGCTAATCGAGAATCCGCCCGCATGGGCCGGGCCGGCCGCTTTCCTATAGCAGCCCCACTCCTATATGTGTAAAATGGACTTTTGCCGTTCGGATGCTTTTGGCCACCGGGGAGAGCTGTTTGTGGCAGAATGGGGTTCACTTGCACCCCTTAATTCTCCCCGACCGGAGGATTTAAACCACGGCTTCTGGGTAATTCGGGTAAATGTACAGAAAGGCACCGCCAAACCTTTTATGCACAACCGGAAAATGGGACCAGCCTCCGCGTTTAACAGCGGCGGCATCGAGCGACCCGTTTCCTGCAAGTTCAGTCCCGATGGTAAAAGCCTGTACGTGCTGGATTTTGGCGTTGCTAAAGTAACGCCCGGCAACATGCTGGCTTTTGCCCATACCGGGTTACTATGGAAAATAACCAGAAAGGAGGACAACAATGGATAATACCAAACCAACCATTTTAATAGAGCTGGACCCGGAAACCAGGAGCAAGCACCTAACCCGCGCCAAAGACTGGTTCGATAATGTGCTCCTGACGCAGGCTTCTTGCCGGCAACTGGTAGAAGACACGGTAGAGAAAATAGAGGAACCGCACATAAAACAATACCTGGCCGAAATGGCCGAACAGGAGAAAAACCACGAAGCAAAAGCCCGGGAGTTATTTAGGATTATAGGCCGCGAACCTTCTGATATCCGGCAACTTTTGGGAACGGTTACGGGTAAGGCCCGCCAGGCTTTAGACGACTTTATTGCCGTAGCCGGCGGAGCCAAAGGACCTTGGCAGGACCTGCACCAGGTGTACCTGTCTAACTTTAACTCTATGAGCGCTTTTGCCGTGGCCGAGCAGTTAGGCCTGGCTCTGGGCATCCCCGCTATTGTTGATATTACTTTCCCGGTGATTGCTGAAAAATCTACAAGCTAGTTGCTGCTGCAGGAGTGTGTACTGGAAATGTGCTCTATGTCCATCCTTTATAAAGAAAGCTTTTAAGTGGCATACCTACGGGTATATTTATCAATAATAAAAGGCCACCAATATTTATTATGGTGGCCTTTGTAGCATTTTCAGGTAAGCCTAATTGTTCTGGCCGGTAATATCTTTAAACTTCTATTTTATCTGGTTTAGCATGTTATCCGCAATTGTCACCTGGTCGAAACCTATAATATTACCTTGCGGAACTTCAAATTGCAATTTTTCGGCACAAGGTGCCGGGCGATTCATCACAAAAGCCGCGATTTCTTCCGAATACTTTTCCCGGGCCTGTTCCGCCGTAAATATCCCATTTACTATTTCGATCATTAGATTTAGAGCCAGTATATTAGCTGCTTCCATATCGCAACGGGCCGATACTTATCCTTTGGTACGCTCTACAATTACGCTGCCGTCGAACTCAGCTAATTCCGTAAATTTCTCTATTAGCACCTAATAATCAATTACCTGCTCCAGGGTATCAGAGTGCGGCTGCGGAAAGTTAGGAAGTATTTCATCGCGGTAAACAATGGTTCGTTTCCAGGGGCCGTTGTGGTACCAGATAAGGCGGCTGGAAATGGCTTGGTTGGGCGGACCATATTTCTGCACCATTTGTTCAGCCGATTTCCTGTCCATGGCTGGCCAAGTGGTGGCAATATCCTTTAGAGTAGCCACATTCACGTACGCTTCAGCAGGTTGTTCTCCGGCTTCGCCCACGGTTTGGGTTTAATATTGCTTACCATGCCGGTGACCGCTGTTTTCAGCCTCTCTACCGGGTAATCGGATCTTTCTCATTCTTATTTTTGGGGTGATTATTTTTATAATGTCTTCCTCCTTCCAAATATAAAGCGGTAGAATTTAGAAGTACTAACGGTATTGGTTATCAAAAATTCCGGAATGGGCAAGTCCTTAAATTTGGTTAATGGCAAGTGTTTGCAATAGGTAATCCATTTAAATAAAGTAAAATAATAAAGGTGAAATGAATGCTGTTAATTCTCAACAAACTACCTTCGGGTTAGGGTAAGCACCTATATTATCTTCCTCGGGGCTGTCCAGGCAAACAAAATCCTTTTCTACCAGCACCTCCATCATACGCCCTTTCCCGGTATCTATCTTTCCATCAAAACCCACCAGGTTGGTGGTGGCCCATTCCTCTGCCAGGCGCTTTGGTACCCCAATAATAGTGGTATTCATTTCGAAGCTTATGGTAAGTTCCGGTTCTGAGGAAATTAGCAGGCAAAAGCGTAACTGGTCGGCAGGTTCGGGCCCGAACTCAGTTATTTCAGTTACTTTACCATATTGCCGGAATTGCTGAACTTCTGGTTGTCTTAAACGGAAACGTAGGGTGTTGGCGAGAATTCTTATTTTCATATAAATAATATAGAATGGCAATTAAATAAAGAAGCAGGAGAATAAAAGTAAAAAGCAAACCAAATTATTTTGTACGAAAATATCTTATTGTAGGCTAAACCTGGAAACTCAAATCTGCTTCTGTTTAAGAAAATTTATTAATTTTTAGCGTACAGAAACATATAAACCTTAATCAAGTACCTATAGGTAAGTTGCCGCTGCTTATTATGCCAATTAATTAGTAAGCACACCTGCTTTGAGTAAATTGCTTCTTCTTATAGCCACCCTAAAATATTTTGGGAAAAGTCGGGCTGGGAACCCTTCACATGGACGGTAACACCCGCTTGTGCACTGCTACTGCCGCGGCCGCTTTAAAATTATCTTTTGGTTCGGATGGCCAACCCGGCTCTTACACAGATTTAGATACATGCCCAGGCAGAACACGGTACTCCAGAATTTAGGGGTGTAGGTAAGAGCAGCTTCTTTAACCAGGTATTTCCAAACTTCTAACATGATGAGGTAAGGAAGCCACCAGGAGGCAGTCGCCCAGGTTAATAGACTTATGCCTTGTACAAAAGGATGAAAACTACTTAAACCAGGAGCACTGCTTAGATTTTGCATTAAAGTTGCCCCGGCCTGGCATTAATGACCCCGGAACTGCTATTCAGGCCATTGATAACCTGATGGACCTGTTTTCCCGGCTGCAAACATTAGAGGGGCAAAAATCATCCGGCATAAAGACGGCACTCCCTGTAATATGTACGCACCGGTTCCTTTCGAAGAAACTTTTTACCTGTGCCTGGTCAGCGTTCGCCCTTACTCCTCTGATGATGTAACGGTTCAGTCGCGCCTTATTACGCTTAGTAAATTAAGCGAACAGGATGAAGAAGATCTGCATAAATCCCTTTTCGAAAAAGAACTCAATTCTATTCAAGAAGCTTCTATGCAGGCGATTAAAAGTCAGGAAAATATGCAGTTTATAAAAGCTTTGTTACAGAAAGTTAGAGCAGAAAATTTTATTAAGAGCTATAAGGTAATATTAGCTCCAGCAACTATTATAAATTTTGTTTTTTATGTTAAATAAACTTTATACTACCGGCGGTAGTTTTTCTTCTACATAAATTTCAGCCTGCCTGGTTAAGCGCCATCCGCTTATATCTCCTTGCTTTATACGCTGAAACCAAACCCTTTCGTTTTTTAAATTGGTAATAACCTGGGTTAAGTGAATAGGTTTACCGGATAAGTTTAAAAGACGAAAAGCGAAATCGATGTGGCCTTCGGTAAAATAGTCTTGTCCGTTAATTTTAGTAATGTAATAACCCATGGCCACAATACGGTTGGGCGTACTGCTACCGGGCTTTTTACGGTTAAAAAAACTTTCCAGCGATTCTTTATAGGAATTTTTATAAGCATCAAATTCTTCCTGCATGATAGAGTTAGCCACTACTTTTCGGGTAAAAGCAGGCGCCGTGCTCCGGTAATTGGTAACCAGCACCTCCGGCGAAGCAGCTTTGCGTTTTTTTGCTTTTACCGCTCTTTTTTCCTGTTCCTGACCTTTTAATAATTGCTGAACTTTTTCCAGGCCCAGAGGCGTAAATTTAAATTCGTTTTCCCGGACAGTACTAATGTATTTTTTGAAAAGGCTTTTCCAGTTTGTGCCCAGATTTTTAAAGCGCGTTTCAGTTTTGCGTTTTTGTTTGTAATTATCCCAAACAATGTTTTTAGAAAAATACGATGTACCATAATCAGATTTATAAAAAGCAAAAATCAGCAGCCATTCATTTTCGCGGCAATTTAAGTTAAACTCCAGATCATCCAGATGCGGGTATTCTTCTTCTCGCTCTTCTTCGGCAGTAATAATTACGGCATCCGACGGCTCTTGCGGTTGGTCAATTGTTTCGGAGAAACTAATTTGTTCTTCATTTAAATTCTGAATGGCAACAGTTTTTTTGGCCGCATTACCTAATTTGTTTTTTAACAAATCAGCTACTACCTCTTTAATTTCTTTTCCAACATCATTCGTGAATTCTATCTCATAGGTGCGTTCGTCTTTGTTTTCTTTTAAACGAATAGAATTCAATATTACCCGTGAGTTGGCCAATGCTTCATTAACGGGTTCTCCACAAGAAATACAATTATTAGCTCCCGCCACTAACACTTCCTGGCAGGACTTACATCTTAACTGATGTCCGCACTGATAACAGAAAATAGCATTTTCTACCGCCGGAGTTTTACAAAAAGAACAAGTTACTTCTGACATAGGCAATATCTTAGGCAAACTCAAATATAAGAATTATTTTTTAAAATATAAGATATAAAAACCAATTATCTTATATATGGATAACTTCACATTATTCACATTATGGATAACTTAAAGTTATTAACAGAATAATTATTAAATGATTTATCTTAAAATTTATTCACTTATCTTAAAAAAATATATTGAGCCAAAATGTGAAACGCATTTCTATTTATAAGTATTTATCTTAAAATATATAAACAGCATACTAATTTATAAGACAAAATTCATTTATAGGCAGCACCAAAATAATCATAAACGGAATTTAATTTATGCTTAAATAATAAGCCAGCTCCTGCTTATAAGGTAGAGATCAATTTGAATTGTAGAAGCAAAGTATAAATTGGTCATCAGAAACTGGGTATTTGGTTTTCTGGTGCGTTACTGATCATATGACTTTTAGGAAGGTTTAAGGCAAGATAAACTAATATCACCAGCTGTTTAAATTTTGAATTTTATTGTGTAGAAGCGGCAACAGTTGAATAATAGCTAAAAATTTAACTATATATAATTTGTATGATTAATATGCTTATATGGCGTCAGGTACTCCCCTCCCCCTTATCTTCTATTTATTTTTAATTTAATCAATAAAATAAAGCTCTTAAAATCAGCAACTTGTATTAAGCAAAAAAAAAGCCTGTTCCTTTTACAGGAACAGGCTTCATATCAGGTAAAACTATCTAAGAAACTAGTAACTCTGTTTGCTTTACCTGGTGCAAAGTATTATAATCACCGGTAGTTTCATCAGCCCGGGTGCTGTCTACTAAAGTGCTGGCAATAGCCAAGGCAATTGCAATTATTAAAGCCGGCCAGAATCCACGCACTTCAAAACCTCTTACCAGCTTATCTACTATTTTAATAACAATAGCCGTTACTACCAGCCTGATAATAAAGCTTAATAAAAACAGGGTAAATAAATTACCGACTGCTCTCAGTATCCAACCAATAGTAGCATTTAATAAACCAACAAGGATGGCTACCCATAAAGCAGTTAGAAAACTTCTGATGGTAACCTGGGGCAGAATGTAGGCCACTAAAATTAATACCCCGGCACTGACTAATAAGTTAATAATAAAATCCATAGTTTTATTTTGTTAAAGGTTTGAAATGATACCTTCTACGAAAGACAAACTTTTTGGATGAATTTGTTGCTTATAATCCGCTGGGTTTTACCTAAACAATGCGGTTAAATTCGCATTATTGAACTTATTATTACTTGAGAAGTATTGCATTGTTTCGTGTAGAAAAGATAAAGAACTGGAATGTTAGCTTTTAAGATAAACAATCTACTTTTTCTTATAGATACCTGCTTATAAAAGCCTTATTGTAAGTACCCCCTTTTTCGGACAGTCTAAATTAGACTTTTCGCCCTTGATTACTACTATTATCAAGAAGTGGGAATGTGGTAAACTTTCGGCGGAGGGATAATGTGCCGGGGTAAGTTTTCCATAT
>Ga0210040_10000984_pt1 | contig 45130 bp, 46 predicted proteins | sample CryGeyCG12114_NA_FD_185462 | JGI IMG/M metagenome (GOLD analysis project Ga0210040, IMG submission 185462) | Groundwater microbial communities from aquifer - Crystal Geyser CG19_WC_8/21/14_NA (SPAdes) (version 2) | ecosystem: Environmental > Aquatic > Deep subsurface > Groundwater | place: USA...
GACCTGGTGGAAGCGCTGGGCCGTTGACGCCTAGCGCGAGGCCACGACGCCCGCCGTTCGCGCATCCTGCGCCCCGCACTTCTTGAAGTTCCAGTCGCCCTTTTTGGTCCAGCAGCGTGGGTCCAGCGACGGCAGCGGCGTCGGTGCGGATTCGCGGGGCAGGTAGAAGGCGAAGCGCTGCTCGCCGAACGGCACCAGGCTGTTGCGCAGTTCGCGCATCCGCCGTTCCGCGAGCTCACCCAGCTGGCCGCGCGGCACGAACACCGCTTCGCTGGCGATCGATGAAGCCGTCTGGCAGAAACCGTATTGCGCCGCGACGGTGGCGAACCCGGAATAGGTGCGGGTGCCGAACTGGTCGAGTGCGGTCTGGCCGGCCGCCTTCGATTTGGCGGTGCGGGTATAATATTTGGTCAACGTGTCGAACGATGCCTTCAGCTCGGCATTATGGTCGCGCAGCACCGAGTTGTAAGTCTCGACGCTGGTGAGGGTCGGCTCGAACTGGCATTGCAGGGCCGCGACGTTGAGCGCAGCGCGCAACGTCCAGGTCAGGCCGGCGCGCAGCTCGGCGGGCGTGGCGCCCGGCATCGGCTGCACCATGCCCGGCTCGTCACCCTTGACCGGGGTGCCGGTCAGGTCGCGCGACTGGAAAAAGAACTGCGCGGAGACGGGGGTTGCCGCCATTCCACCGGCGGCCAGCGCCACCGCACTTGCCAAACGCCACACACGCATCACCACAACACCCTCCCAACCAACCATCGGAATCTAGGGCTTTTCGGCGGCGAGCGTAATCCCTTTTTGGGTCAGGTCGCCGCAAATTCCGTGGCGACGAACGAAAGGGGCCGCCCGGTCACCCGGACGGCCCCTCGCTGAACCATCCCTGGCGGGATGATTACATGGCGTTGCCGCCGGTCGAGTTCGACATCATGGACGAGTTGTCCATCGCACCGGTGCTGGCGCCGGCGTCGTTCGACATCATGCTGCTGTCGTTGGCCATCGTGCCGCCGTTCATGGAACCGTCAACCGCGGTCATGTTGTCGGACATCGTGTCCATGCCCTCGGTGGCGTTCATGTCGGTCACGGTGGTGTTGTCGGTGGTCGTGTCGGTCTTGGGGCCGCAAGCGGAAACCGCGAGCGCCGCGCCGGCGATCATCGAGCCGGTCAGGACCTTGGAAATCAGTGCACGCATTGGAAGCTCCCTCGATAGTGGATTTGGTCGGCTTGCTGGCCCTTTAAACCCCAAATCGTGGTGGACATTACGCGGATAACGCCACCCCCTCAACCCTCCTTTTCGGGAGATGAAGAAAGAGTTTCGAGAAAGGCCGGGAACGATAACGCCAGCGCCGCGTCAAAAGTTGCCATCCCGCCCGGCACCCCCAAGGCCGCAAGGCTGGTGACGGGGAAGTCCGGCAGCCCGCACGGCACGATGCCGGCGAAGTGCGACAGGTCGGGGTCGACGTTGATCGCCATGCCGTGCAGCGTCACCCAGCGCCGGACGCGGACGCCGATCGCGCCGATCTTGGCCTCCTGTCCGCCGTCCAGCGTCCAGATGCCGACGCGTCCCGGCGCGCGGAACGCCGCCACTCCCAGCTGCGCCAGCGCCGCGATCGCCCAGCCTTCCAGCGCATGGACGTAGCAGCGCACGTCGCGGCCGCGGCGGTTGAGGTCGAGCACCAGGTAGCAGACGCGCTGGCCGGGGCCATGGTAGGTGTAGCGCCCGCCCCGGCCCGCCGCGATCACCGGAAAGCGCGGGTCGATCAGCTCCGCCGGGTCGGCGCTGGTGCCCGCGGTGTAGACCGGCGCGTGCTCGAGCAGCCAGGCGAGCTCGCGCGCCTCCCCGGCAGCGACAGCGCTGGCCCGCGCCTCCATCGCGGCGAGCGCGTCGTCATAGGGGGTGAGGCCGGGGCTGACCTGCCATTCGGGAAGGGGGAGGGGAGGCACGCCGATCCAGATGCGGTGGCGGCGCGTTCGGTGCAAGCTGATTGGCAGAGCGGCCGCGCCGGTCTAGGCTGCGTGGCGATTGGGAGGCACGGGCCGATGGTGAAGATGGGGACGGTGTGGGACCGCGCGGTGGAGGTCATCAACGGCCGCACCGGCATGCTCGCCTCGATCGCGGCGCTGACGCTGTGGCTGCCCACGGTGGTGCGGCAGGCGATCGGCGTGGCCGTCGTCGGCGGCAACGGCACGGCCGCGACCCCGCCGACGAGCGGCACGCTTCTTCTCCTGTTCCTGCTGTCGCTGGTCACGGCCGCCCTCGCGATCCTGGGCCAGCTCGCCCTCATCGCGGTGGCGAGCGACCCGGCGACGACGCGGGCTGAAGCGTTCCGGGTCGCCGCCACGCGCCTGCCGCTCGCGATCGGGCTGTCGCTGCTGCTTGCGCTCGTGGTGTTTGCGCTGCTGGTGCCCGGCCTCGTCCCCGTGGTCGCAGTGCTGGCGCATCCCGGCGCGATGAGCCAGCAGGCGATGGCGACGGCGATGGCGGGGATCTCGCCGGGCTCCCGCGCCTTCATGGGCCTCTATATTTTGTTGCTGGTGGCGGTGATGATCTGGCTGACCGCGCGATTGGTGCTGCTCAATCCGGTGATCGTCAACGAACGGGAAGGCGTCGCCAGCTTCGCGCGCTCCTTTGCACTCACGCGCGGGCTGACGTGGAAGATCATCGGCCTCGCTATCCTCTTGCTGATCGTCGCGGCCGTGGTCGTGCTGGCGGTGCAGTCGGTGACGGGCATTCTGTTCCGCCTGCTGCTGGGCGCTGACAATGCCGGGCTGGTGGCGCTGCTCACCACCGCGGCCGTGGCAGTGGCGACCAGTGCCATCACCATCGTCTGGACGTGTTTCGTCGCCCAGCTCTACGTCGCGGTGCGACGGACGTCTGCCGCGGGATGACGCTCGACCTTGCGGGGGTGCTGCGCAACGCCTGGGCGTTGTGGCGGCGCGACCGATCGATCCTGACGCCCTTGTCGGGGCTGTTCGTGTTCGTGCCGCAATGGGCGGTGCTGCTGCTCGTCCCCGACGTACCGCGGATCGGCACGGGCGCCGACAACGCCGCGGCGATCGACGCCTGGGCGCAAGCGCTGAGCGGCTGGTTCGCCGCGCACGGTGCGCTGTACGTGGCTGCCATGGCGCTGGGCCAGTTCGGCGCGTTGGCGTTGGCGGCGCTGTATCTCAGCCGGCCTGCCGTCAGTGCAGGCGGCGCGCTCGCCCGCGCGCTGCGGCTGCTGCCGCGCTTCATCCTCGCCAGCCTGCTGGTCGCCCTGCCGCTCGGCATGGTCGCCCTGATGCTGGTGCCGCTGCCAGGAGGCTTGCTGCTGGCGATGGCGCCGATCTTCTATGTCCTCGCCCGCACCTGCCTCGTCGCGCCGGTGATCGCGGCAGAGCGCGGCGTCGGCGCGGTGGCGGCGGTAGTGCGCAGTTGGGCGCTGACCCGGGGGCGGGGCATTGCGATCGCGCTGCTGGTCGGCGGCATCACGGTAACAGGCCAGCTTGCCGGCGCGGTGATCGTCGCCATCGATCGCGCGCTGAAGGACGCCGGCACCGGCAATCCCGTGGTGCTCGCAATGGTCGATGCCGGCGCGGCCGGCGCAGCCTGGGCAGCGGCGCTGGCGCTCGCGCTGTCGCAGGTGGTCCTCTACCGCCGCCTCGCGCGCTGATCGCCGGGGCCGCCGAGGCACGGGATCTGCGGCGCAGCGTCGGCGGGGAGCAGCCCGAGCAGGCGCGGATCGGCGAAGGTCTCCACTGTCCGCGCCACCGCGGCGAACCCTTGTGCGCGGTAGAAGTTCAGCGCGGACGGGTGGTCAAGCGTGCAGGTGTGCAGCCACACCCGCTCCACCCCCGGCCGCCACGCGCGCCCCAGCGCTTCGGCCATCTGCCAGCGGCCATGGCCTTGCCCCGCCAGCTCAGGGACGAGCGCGAAGTAGCTGATCTCACAGGCACCCGGCTGGCGATGGTCGAGCTCCACCATGCCCACCTCGATGCCGGCGGGGTCCACCGCCGCGAACACCGACACGCCCGGATCGTGGATGATCGCGCCTAGCCGCGCGTCGTCGAACGTCAGCCGCGAGAACCACAGCCATGGCGCGCCCACCCGGCGGAACAGCGCCCGGTACTTGTCCGGATCGGGCCGGCGCCACTCTACCAGCCGCAGCGGGGAGGATGGCAGCGGCCGCAGGGGCGGACGCGCGCGCATCTCCAGCGTGGTGACGATCGTCGCCACCTCCGCGTCGGCAACGGGGGTCAGCGCCACCTGATCAGTCCCACGTCGCGACCGGCGGCAGGCTCATCAGGATCGCATCGATGTTGCCGCCGGTCTTGAGCCCGAACAGTGTGCCGCGATCGTAGACGAGGTTGAACTCGGCATAGCGCCCCCGCCATGCCCGCTGCAGGGCCAGGTCCGCATCGGTGAAGGCAAGGTTCATGCGCCGGCGCACAATCCGAGGGTAAACATCTAGAAACGCTTCGCCCACCGCGCGGGTGAAGGCGAAGTTGGCGTCGAACTCGCCCTCCAGATGATCGTAGAAGATGCCGCCGACGCCGCGATGAACCTGGCGGTGGGGGATGTAGAAATAGTCGTCCGCCCACGCCTTGAAGCGCGGATAATAGCTAGGGTCGTGCGCGTCGCAGGCGGCTTGCAGCACGCGATGGAACTCGTCGGTGTCCTCCTCCACCGGCAGCGGGGGGTTGAGGTCCGCCCCGCCGCCGAACCAGCGCTTGGTGGTGGATAGGAACCGGGTGTTCATGTGCACCGCGGGCACGTGCGGGTTGGCCATGTGCGCGACCAGGCTGATCCCGGTGGCGACGAAGCGCGGGTCGTCCCCGGCGCCGTGAATGGTCTTGCCGAACTCGCCCTCGAACGTGCCGCCGACGGTGGAGACGTTGACGCCGACCTTTTCGAACACGCGACCCTTCATCACGCCCCGCACGCCGCCACCACCGGGCGCCCCGCTCGGATCGGCGCGGTCCCAGGCGACATAGTCGAACGCCGCGTTCGACCCGGCCTCGCGCTCGATCGCTTCGAACGCGGCGCAGATCCGGTCGCGCAGGGATTCGAACCAGGTGCGGGCGGCGGCTTGCTGCGGGTCGAGCTCGATCATGCGGCGCGCTCTAGCAGCCGCGGCGGGCTGCGGAAGAGGACAGGTCGTCCACCCCCGGCCACCCCGTCTGCCGCAGCGCCTCGCCGAGCACCATCGCCCCCGCGATCGCCACGTTGAGCGAGCGGAAGCCCGCGCGCATCGGCACCCGCACGCGCAGGTCCGCGCGGGCATGGACATAGTCCGGCGCACCCGTGCTTTCCGCGCCCAGCAGCAGCACGTCATCCGGCTCGAACCGCGCCTGCGGCAGCGGCGTCGCGCCGGCGGTGGTGAGCAGGACCAGCCGCCCGCTCACCTGCGCTTCGAATGCTCGCCAATCGACGTGGCGCACCACCGCCGCCTGCGCGGCATAGTCCATGCCCGCCCGCGCCAGCGCCCGGTCGCTCCAGGCGAAGCCCATCGGCTCGATCAGGTCCACCGCGACACCCAGGCAGGCGGCAGTGCGCAAGGCGGTGCCGACGTTGCCGGCGATGTCGGGCTGGAAGAGGGCGAGCCGCATGGCCGAGTGCCTTAGCGGCGCCCGGCGCGTCCGCAAAATGTCTGTTGGCAAAGGGAGCGGGGGTTGTCTATCAGACCGCAGTCATGCCGCGGGAACGGCAAGGCCAAGGTGGGCGTGCGTCCCGGCAGAAACCGGTGACGGTTCGACCTCCACAAGGAACGCAAGGGTAGGTTGATGGCAACGGTCGACAACATGGTTCCTCCGGGCGAAGACCCGGCACCCTATCTGGAGCCTGACCACGATCCCCGCCGACGCGACTTCCTGAATTACGGCGCGGTGGCCTTCGCGGGCGTCGGCGCGCTCGCGGTGGTGGTGCCGCTCATCAACCAGATGGGCCCCTCGGCCGACGTGCTGGCGCTGTCCACGACCGCGGTCGACCTTTCCAAGATCGAGCCGGGGCAGGGCGTCATCACCTCGTTCCGCAAGCAGCCGCTGTTCGTGCGCAACCTTACGCCCAAGGAGATCGCCGCCGCCAAGGCCGTGCCGCAGAGCGAGTTGCGCGATCCAGAAACGCTGGAGCAGCGCACCAAGGCGGGCCACGAGAATTGGCTGATCACCTTGGGCGTCTGCACCCATCTCGGCTGCATCCCGCTCGGCATCCACGAGGGTGAGAACAAGGGGCAGTTCGGCGGCTATTTCTGCCCCTGTCACGGCTCGCAGTACGACACGGCCGCGCGCATCCGCAAAGGCCCCGCGCCCAAGAACCTGTTCGTGCCGCCCTATACCTTCACGTCGCCCACCGCCGTCACGGTCGGCTGAGGAACCTTCGCCATGAGCTTTCCCTGGGCCAAGCACTACGAGCCGAAGCAGCCGCTGATGCGCTGGCTGGACGAGAAGCTGCCGCTTCCGCGCCTGGTCTACAACGCGGTGGGGGCGGGCTATCCGGTGCCGCGCAACCTCAACTACTTCTGGAACTTCGGCGTGCTCTCAGGGGTGGCGCTCACGATCCAGATCGTCACCGGCATTGTGCTGGCGATGCACTATGCGGCGAACGGCACGGTGGCGTTCGACTCCGTCGAGCACATCATGCGCGACGTCAACGCCGGCTGGTTCCTGCGCTATGCCCATGCCAACGGCGCCAGCATGTTCTTTATCGCGCTGTACCTTCACCTTGCGCGCAACCTCTACTACGGCTCGTACAAGGCACCGCGCGAGATGGTGTTCCTGCTCGGCGTGGTGATCTTTCTGCTCACCATGGCGACCGCGTTCATGGGCTACGTCCTCCCCTGGGGGCAGATGAGCTTCTGGGGTGCGCAGGTTATCACCGGTTTCTTCTCGGCCATCCCGGTGGTGGGTGAGACGATCCGCGTCTGGCTGCTCGGCGGCTACGCGCCGGACGACGCGGCACTCAACCGCTTCTTCTCGCTCCACTACCTTTTGCCGTTCGTGATCGCGGGCGTGGTGGTGCTCCACATCTGGGCGCTGCACATCCCCGGTTCGGGCAACCCCACCGGCGTCGACGTCAAGGGCGAGCAGGACACGGTGCCGTTCCACCCCTATTACACCGCCAAGGACGCGGTCGGCGTCGGCGTGTACATGCTGGTGTTCTCCGCGCTGATCTTCTTCTGGCCCAATCTGCTCGGCCATCCGGACAATTACATCCCGGCCAATCCGCTTTCGACGCCGGCGCACATCGTGCCCGAATGGTATTTCTGGCCGTTCTACGCGATCCTGCGCTCGTTCACCGCGGACTTCATCCTCCCGGCCAAGCTGTGGGGCGTGCTGGCGATGTTCGGCTCGATCCTGCTCTTGTTCTTCCTGCCGTGGCTCGATCCGTCGCCGGTGCGTTCGAACAATTTCCGGCCCAAGGCGCGGATCGCCTTCTGGATCCTGATCGTGGACGTGCTGGTGCTCGGCTATGTCGGCGGCTCGGAGGCCTCCCCGCGGAACATCTTCATGGGCCAGGTCAGCGCCGCCTATTATTTCGCGCACTTCCTGATCATCCTGCCGATCATCGCACGCTCGGAGCGCCCGCGTCCGCTGCCCAACTCGATCACCGAGGCGGTGCTGGAGAAGCATGGCGGGACAAGCCCGGCGCAGACGGCACTCGCGTGAACCGGACCGGAAAAGGGGCATAAGGGAATGGTTCGTTTCATCGCAGGGCTGGTCGGGGCCGCCTTCGTCTTCGTGCTCGGCCTGGCGCTGTTCGGCACCATCTCGGGCTGGATCACCGATCCGCCGGAAGAGAGCGCGGCCGAGTACGTCAACGGCAACAAGGTTCACGGCCACCGCGACGCCGAGCTCGCCTCCAACGGCGCGTTCGGCCATTTTGACCGGCGCCAGGTGCAGCGCGGCTTCCAGGTCTACAAGGAGGTCTGCTCGGCGTGCCACTCGATCCGGCTGGTGTCGTTCCGCGACCTCCAGCAGATCGGCTATTCCGAAGCCGAGGTGAAGGCGATCGCCAACCAGTGGCAGATCGAGCAGCCGTCGCCCAACCCGGACACCGGCGAAGCATCGACGCGCAAGAACCTGCCGTCTGACCGCTTCCCGCTCGTCTTTGCCAACGATATCGCCGCCCGCGCCGCCAACAACAATGCGGTGCCGCCCGACCTGTCGGACATGGTCAAGGCGCGCGAGGATGGTGCGAACTACATCTACTCGCTGGTCGGCCACGGTTACGTGAACCAGCCGGCGGACCTCCTGAAGAAGTTCCCGGACATCAAGACGCCGCAGGGATTGTACTACAACCAGTATTTCGCCAACCTCAACATCGCGATGCCGCCGCCGCTCAAGTCGGACGGGCAGGTGCAATATGCCGACGGCACCAAGCCGACGGTGGATCAGATGGCGAAGGATGTCGCCGCGTTCCTGACCTGGACCGCGGAACCCAACCTCGAGACGCGCCATGCGGCGGGCTTGGCGGCGGTGATCTTCATTCTCGGCTTCTGCTTCCTCGCCTGGGGCGCCTACAAGAACGTCTGGCGCGGGGTGAAGCACTGAGCCCAAGCGTGCGGCGCCGGCGCATCGCGTCACCCCAGCGAAGGCTGGGGCCTCGTGCCACAGAAGCGCCGATCCGTAACAAGGAGATGCCAGCCTCCGCTGGCGTGACGTGAATGGCCGTGAATGACGATCTCAAGGCGCTGATCCGCACCATCCCGGACTTTCCCAAGCCCGGCATTCAGTTCCGGGACATCACCACGCTGCTGCTCGACCCAGCCGGCCTCGCGACCACCGTTGAACGGATGGTCGCGGCGGTGGACGGGCCCATCGATCTCATCGCCGGGATCGAGGCTCGCGGCTTCCTGTTCGCGTCTGCCATGGCGGTGCCGCTCAAGGCCGGCGTGCTGCTGATCCGCAAGGACGGCAAGCTTCCCGGCGCGACCATTGCCGAGGATTATGCGCTGGAATATGGCCAGGATCGCATCGTCATGCACGAGGATGCGCTGGTGCCCGGCCAGCGCGTGGTGCTGATCGATGACCTGATTGCCACCGGCGGCACCGCGCGCGCCGCGGTGCGCCTGTTGCGCCGCGCGGGGGCAACCGTCACGCAAGCCTCGTTCTTGATCGACCTGCCCGACCTCGGCGGCGCGGACCGGCTCCGCGAGGACGGTATCATGGTTAACGCACTGATTTCATTTCCTGGTCACTGACGGGAACCGCTACACCTGCCCCTCGTTACATTTACGTCGGCGCGTACTCGGCCGCGCCTCCATGTACGGGAGAGCACCCCATGTTTATCAAGCGTTTGGCGCTTGCCGCGCTCGCGACCGGCATCGGCCTAGGTACCGCCGGCTGCACCGACGGCTATGGCTACACCGGCCTCGACGTCGGCTATGGCGCGCCAGGTTATGGTTACTCCGGCTACTACGGCGACGGTTATGGCTACGGATACGGCGACGGGTATGGGTACGGTTACCCGTCGTACTTCGGCTGGTACGGTGACTTCTATTATCCCGGCTCGGGCATCTACGTGTACGATCGTTATCGCCGGCCCTACCGGTGGAACAACGACCAGCGGCGCTACTGGCAGGGTCGCGGCGGCAATTACAGTGGCGGGCGACGGGGCAATTGGGGCGGCTTCAACGGCGGCGGCCAAGGCTATCGCGGCAATCCGGCCTATAACGGCGGCGTGACCGGCCAGGGGCGGGGCTATGGCTTCCGCGGTCAGGGTGGCCCCGCCAACGGGGGCGCGGTGCCGAACGGCTACAACCGTAACGGCGCGGGCGACGCCGGTGCGCTCGGCTATCGCAGCCAGGCTCCGGCGAGCGCTGGCGCCGCTCCGCGCGCGGGCGGCGGCTGGCGCGGCGGTGCCGGCGGCGGGCGGGGCGGTGGCGGCCGCGGGCGCCGCTGAGCGGCGTCGTCCACGCCGGATCACCCGAGTCCGGCGCGGTAGCCACGTGCTGTTTTCTAGTCGCGCCCGCGTGTCAGGGCGCCACGCTGGCCCGAACATCCGTGCCCGAGGGCTCAAGCCTCATCGCTTCCCGCCGGTGAACTCCGCACAACTCCGGAATGACGGTCGGCTGTAAGCGACTAGCTTACAGCCGCGCCTGCGTCACCCCAGCCGGCCGGGTCCCGACCATTACGTTGGACACGAATGTCATCACGGCTTTGTCGTGCTGGTTGAACACGGTTGTGCGCGTCTTGAGCAGGCCCATCTCGGGCCGGCTCTCGGACTGCCGCTTGCTCAGCACCTCGCTTTCGCACCGCAGCGTGTCGCCCGGATAGACGGGGGTCAGCCAGCGCAACTCGTCAAGCCCCGGCGAGCCCAGTCCTGCCTGGCGGTTCGCCTTCAGGTTCTCGACGATCATCGCCATGGTCATCGCGCAGGTATGCCAGCCGCTCGCCGCCAGCCGGCCGAAGTGAGTGGCGGCTGCTGCTTCGTCGGACAGGTGAAAAGGCTGCGGATCGTACCGCTCGGCGAAGGCGATCACCTCCTCGCGCGTCACCGCGTACGACCCGAACGCCTGCCGCGCGCCGACCTCGATGTCCTCCCAATATTGCACCGGCGGCTCCCTCAGCGTGTCAGCACGCCCTGAAACGGCGCGTCGTTGCCGTCCAGCCCCTCGCCGGGCGGCAGCCCGAGCAGGTCGCGCAGCAAGGGCGCCACGTCGACATTGTCGAAGTCGGCCAGCCGCCGTCCGGGCGCGAACGCCGGGCCATGCGCGAGGAACAGCGCCCGCATCTCAGGCGCCCGATTGTCATAGCCGTGCGTGCCGCCGACGTGCGCATCCGTCGGCATCGTCTTGTCGATCTTCCACCCCGTCTCGGCGAGGCAGAAATAGGGCGCGACGCGGGGGTTGGTGCCGTAGCGGAATCGGGCGGGGATCTCCGCCTTGCGCCAGCATTGCATGTGCGCGCGGGGGCGGAGCAGCGCCGCCTCCAGCGCTCGCTCATGGCCGGGGACGGGTGCGATCGCGGCGAACGCCCCGGCCTCGATCACGCGGTAGTCCTCGGGCTTCGCGATCCTGTCGAGCGCGATCTCCCGCTCGGGCGCGGTGCCGGCCATGCCATGGTCGGCGACGATCACCAGGTTGGCGGGCTGGCCGAGCGCTGCCAGCCCGTCCACCAGCCGCCCGATCTGCCGATCGATGTCGGCCACCGCCTGCGTCACCTCGGCCGACGCGGGGCCATGGTCATGCCCCGCCGTGTCCACCGTGTCGAAGTACAATGTCACGAAGCGCGGCCGCGTCGCCGCCGGGCGCCGCAGCCAGTCGATCACCGCGTCCACCCGCTGCGCGCCGGTCACCGCCTGGTTGAACTGCTGCCAATCCTGCGGCCGGGTGGCGCCGGTCACGGCGTTGTGGTGCTTCTTGTCCATCGTCCCGCCCCAGCCGACATTGGCGCCCGGCCAGAACATCGTCGCGGTGCGGATGCCCGCCTTCTCCGCCGTCACCCATACCGGCTCGGCCTCGCTCCACCAGAAGGGGTCGTCGGTCGCCATGGTGAAGGTTTCGCCCGGGCGGCGGGCATCCTCCATCGCGTTGCCGACGATGCCGGTATGGTCGGGCACCTTGCCGGTCACCAGCGTCCAGTGATTGGGAAAGGTGATCGACGGAAAGCTCGGCCGCATCACCGCCGATACGCCGCCCGCCTTCAGGCGCGACAGCACGGGCGTGACGCCGCGATCGAGGTAATCGGGCCGGAAGCCGTCGAGCGACACCAGGATCGTCACCGGCGCGCGCTGCTCGGCCGTCACCGCCGGCGGCGGGGGAGGGGAGGCAATCGGCCCCGGCGCCGCCGCACAGCCGGTCAGCGCCAGCACTAACGCCGCCGCGCTCGCCATTCTCGTCATCATTTCAGATCCCTTATCGTCGTCATGCCCTCGCAGGACGCCCAAACTGTTACAATCCCAAGGCAAACTTGGCGAACAGCGTCCAGCTGACGGGAGCGTCGCCATAGACCGCGTCGAGTGCCTCGGGCTTCAGGTAACCCGCGACCGTGCCGCCGAGCGCAACGCTGACCGGCCCCGCGATCGGCAGCCGATAGGCGTAGCCGCCCTCCGCCTTGGTCACCCGGAAGGGCCTGTCGTGGAGCGGATCGGCCTCGTCCGGAAAGAGCTCGTCGTTGTTGACCGTCTCCACCCGGCCGAACAGCGCATGGTGCCGCCCGATCTCCCAGGACGCTTCGGCCAGCAACGCGCTCAGCGCCCGCCCAGGCACCCGGTCCTTGAGGCCCCAGGCGAAAGTGGTGGTGAGGCGGCCGCTGGCGAACTGCACGCTGGCCGTGGTCCGTGCCTCATCCTCGCCGCCATGCTGCGCCTCGGGCTGCTTGAGATAGCCGTGGCTGATCTGGACTGCCCAATGCGGAGACGGCGTCCAGGTGCCGCGCACGCTCCACGAATCGAGCGCGGGGGTCTCGATGTCCCAGCGATGTTCGTCCGGCTCGCGCCCGCGGAAGCCCGAGGCCTCGATCTGCACAGTTGACGCGGCATAGCCGCCGGTCACCACGCCATAGGCGATGTGCGTCGAATCGAACCAATGGTGGGTGATCGGCGCCAGCGGCAGGTAGCGCGCCGAGCCCCTGTGCATGAACGCACTCGGCCCCAGCGCCGGCTCCGCCACCGGCCCGCCATACAGGAACAGGCTGTCCTCAGCCCCGATCCGGTAGTCGACCCGCGCGGCGAGCTCCATGACAAGGTCGTGCGGGTGCTGCCGGTCGACGAGCGGGCGCCCGTAAGCCTCCTCGCCCGTCGCCAGCAGATTGGGGTAGCCGCGCGGACCCATATAGGGATCGAGGCTCGCCATGCCCTTGAGCTGGAGGTGGAGGCGGTCGGACAGGTCGCGGTCACCCATCAGCATCGCCATCGACGTCGCGAACGCCTGGTGCTCGCCACGCGGGCCGCCCTGGTCGGTGTAGACGCCCCAGACATAGCCGTGCGCCATCAGCATCCAGTCGCCGGCGTGGAGCATCGCCCCGCGCATCGCCCCCTCCGCGGCCGGCAACCGAGCGGTGCCGCTGCCGCCGGTATAGGCGTCGCCGCCCAACCCCATGCTCATGCCTCCGCTCATCCCGGGCATGGCGTCGCCCTCGTCCATGCCCGGCATGGCGTGACGGTCCATCCGCAGAGCGGAGGGAGCCGGCGATGGGGTGGGGGCGGGCACGGGCATCGCCATGCCGCCCATGTCCTGCGCGACGGAGGGAGTCGCGAGCAGGGTGACGCCGAGCAGCGCGGCCAGCCGCATCAGCGCAGCGCCTTCGCGGGCAAGCGAACCGTCATCCGTCGTCCCGTCCTTCCCACGCGTCCTGGCCCGCCGCTGTCACCCCGCCGCAGCATCGCCCTACCAACCTAGGCGTCTGCCGCCAACGCATGGCCTCGCGCGGAACCCGAACCGATCAGCCCTCGTTGGCACGGCAATCAGCAGGGAGACACGGGATCATGGCAACGCAAGCGCAACAGGCGGGTTCGAACGGCCGCGCGATCGCGATCGGGGCAGCGGCCGGCGTGGCGGCGGGCTTGCTCGCCAACCTCGTCCGCAAGGCGGCGGTGCAGGCGCCCACAGTGATCGCGGGGACCTGGGACCAGGCGCTCGCCGCCGAGCACCGCGCCGCGCTCGCCATCTTCGACGCGCTGGAGAAGACCACGGACAAGCAGGCCGGCCGCCGCTCGTTCCTGCTCATGCAGCTCAAGCATGCGGTGTCCAAGCACGCCTTCCAGGAAGAGAACAGCATCTACGCGATGATGCGCGATCAGGGCTCCGCGGAAGCGGCGGACCACCTCAATCACGAACACGGTTACGTGAAGCAGTATTTCTTCGACCTCACGGAAATGTCCAAGAGCGACCCCGCCTGGCTGCCCAAGCTCAAGGAATTCCGCGGCATGATCGAGGAACACATGCACGAGGAGGAGGAGGACCTCTTCCCCCGCATGCGCGGCCAGCTCAGCGAAGAGCAGAACAAGCACCTCACCGTGATGATGAACCGCGAGGGGCTGAAGCTGGCATAGGTCGGCGCCTCCCGATCAGCGGCGGCGGCACAAGCCACGTGCCGGGAGTCGATGTCGGCGTAAGAACCAGCCGACATCGACGCCACAGCTGTCTGGTGATCAGACCAGGACGTTCATCCCGCCCCGGCTCGTAGCCTCTTCGGCCTGGGCCTTCGCCTGCGCGGCTGCGGCGGCAGCGGTCGCCTGCTTCACGGCATCCTCGTCCTTCTTGAGTACATCGTCCGAGGCCTTGGCCTTCTGATCCGCCGCAAGCTGGGCGGCCGCCTTCGCCTGCGCCGCGCTGGCCTTGTCTGCGTCGGCCTGAACGGTTGCGGAAGTGGAAGTGGAACTAACTGAACCTATCGCCATGGGTATGTCCGATCTGTCATGGGCGCGCATCGCCCGGAGTTCCCCTGCCTGATCATTATAGGAGGGAAACGGCGCCGCCTGGGCGGCGACCGCAATCGACGCACTGCGCTCGCGCCACCTCTGATGTTGAGTTCGCGCGCGAACGTCCGGTTGTGGTGGAAAGCGGACATTTCCGCATGGGCTCTTAGCGCTTCCGAACGCTCATGAGCCTCTCGATCAGGACGGTGCTGGTTGCAGCACCTATCGTACCCGCGCCGTTCGTTCATCAGCGGAGACCGCGCCCTGCTACCCGGACGGATCGGTGCCGCTCGGCGCCGGCTTTTCCGTAAGGTTGCTCTCGGGACAAAGAAGGCTAAGCACCTGCCTTATGGAAAAACAGCGGCCTATGGAGCGACATCGAATCGACAGCCTAGACGCCTTGCGGGGCTGCGCAGCGTTGATGGTCGTTTTTCATCACCTCGCCATGCTTACCATAGACACGCTTCCCTATGGTAGCGTTCCTCGAAAGCTATTCGTTTTGCTGACGTTCGCCGGGCACCCGGCCGTAATCATCTTCTTCGTGTTGAGCGGCTTTGTTCTGTACATCAATCACGTGAATCGCCCTGAGCGCTACCTCGATTACTTGGTCAAGCGAACGTTCCGTATTTACCCTGCATTCATTGCAACGTTTTCGTTGGTTCTGATCGCGTCGTTGATGTTTCCGATCCGGTGGCACGTTGAAGCGCCGAAACTAGCGCTGATGCGGAACATCAGTATCCCTGAGCTCTCCAGCTGGCCGCGCCTTTTGTCTCTCGTTTTTGCGACATCCAGCGACACAAGAATCAATGTGGTGTTCTGGAGCTTGGTATACGAGGTAAGGTTCTCCTTGTTGTTCCCGTTTATGGCGATCCTAGTGCTGAGCCGACCTAGAGTGATGCTCGCCACCTCCATGGTAGTTTACGTTATAGCGAGGGTGTGGCTGGCCTCGCATGGAGCTCAGCAGCCTTATATTCTTGCTGATCGACTTGATTGGTCGGTGGCAATGACGCTTATCTACTTGCCTATTTTCCTGTTGGGAATGCTTGCCTCGCACTTGTTCGGGCGTACCAGTCCCCCCCCGATTCCCTCCAGCCTGGGCGTGGCCGGGGCCGCAACGCTCCTGGCGGCGATGCTCTTCGTCCGGGATGACTTAGTGATGGCCATCATGGCTACCGCGGTCGTATATCTATGCGCATCGGAACCGGTTCTACGTCGCGCGCTGGGGGCGGCCGGTTTTCGCTGGCTTGGTCGCATCTCTTACAGCCTTTACCTGGTCCACCTGCCGATCATGGCTTTCGCGCTATTCTGGACAGCAGGCATAATCCCGCCGATTTTCGCGGCAGCGCTCGCTGGAGCCGCGTCGATTATGCTCGCTTGGCTTGGCTACGAGTGGGTCGAGCGCCCCGGCATTCGGGCTGGGCGCTCCGTCCTGACGATGGCGAGCAATAGCCACTTCAGACGCGAGTTGCTGCCAAGGCCGAAGAGGTGACGAGACGTACTGCCACAAACGCTTCGCCGGGCCGGTACGCGACTGGCCCGGTGATCATCCTGCGAATGTCCGCTATTGGGCGAAAGCGGACATTGCCCGCTTGGCGCCGTCCTCAGACATTGAAGCGGAATAGCATCACGTCGCCATCCTGGACGACATAGTCCTTGCCCTCCTGGCGCAGCTTGCCTGCGTCGCGCGCGCCGGACTCGCCGCCCAGCGCGACATAATCGTCAAAGGCGATCGTTTCGGCGCGGATGAAGCCGCGTTCGAAGTCGGTATGGATCTCGCCCGCCGCCTGCGGTGCCTTCGCCCCCGCATGGACCGTCCAGGCGCGCGCCTCCTTGGGGCCGACCGTGAAGAACGTCAGAAGGTGGAGCAGCGAGTAGCCGGCGCGGATCACGCGGGCGAGGCCGGTCTCCTCCAGCCCTAGCTCGGCCAGGAACTCGCCCCGGTCCTCCGCCGGCATGGTCGCGATCTCCGCCTCGATCGCCGCAGAGACGACCACCGCCTCCGCGCCCTCCGCCTTGGCCTTGGCGAACACGCGCGCCGACAGATCGTTGCCGTTCGCCGCATCGCCCTCGTCGACGTTGCACACGTACAGCACCGGCTTGGCGGTGAGCAGCTGTGCCCCCGCGAACACTCGCGCTTCCTCGGCATCCTTCGGTTGCGTCAGCCGCGCCGGCTTGCCTTCGCGCAGCAGCTCCAGCGCCTGGCCGAGGACGGAAGCGCCGATCTTGGCCTCCTTGTCGCCCTGCTGCCCTTTCTTGACGAGATTGGGAACGCGTTTTTCCAGGCTATCGAGATCGGCGAGCATCAGCTCGGTCTCCACCGTCTCGGCGTCGGCGATGGGATCGACCTTGCCCTCGACATGCGTCACGTCCGCTTCGGTGAAGCAGCGCAGCACATGGACGATCGCGTCCACTTCGCGGATATTGCCCAGGAACTGGTTGCCCAGGCCCTCGCCCTTGCTGGCGCCGCGCACCAGCCCGGCGATGTCGACGAACGCCAGCTGCGTCTCGATGATCTTGGCCGAGCCTGCGATCGCGGCGAGCTTCTGGAGGCGCGGATCGGGGACGCCGACGTTGCCGACGTTGGGCTCGATCGTGCAGAACGGATAATTGGCGGCCTGCGCGGCCGCCGTCTCGGTGAGCGCGTTGAAGAGCGTCGACTTGCCGACGTTCGGCAATCCGACGATGCCGCAGCGGAAACCCATGGAAATCGCCTGGAATATGATGAGGGAAGCGGTGCCTCTAGGCGCTTGCGCGCGCCCACGCCAGACCCGCGCTTCGTCGCTCGGCAGCCACGCTCCGTCGCAAGTGATACAGGCGCGCCGACTGCCTGCTGGACGGCGCCCGCCAAACATGTCGTGATTGTCATACAGGGGGCGGGTCGGATTTTCGACTCGCCGGCATCGAGGGGAGCCGATGCTGAAGATCGTTGCGGGAGCATCGCTGATCGCGTGTCTGATGCCGGCCGCCGCTGTGGCCGGCGGGCGCCGGGCCGCGCCCCCGCCGACGGATTTTCGCCTGCACGCCACGGTCGCCGCGACGCCGGCGCGCGCCCCGCTGATCGACGGCCCCAACGGGCACCTGCGCACCGGCTTCGGCAACGGGTTGGTCGAGTTCTACCCCCTTCGCAAGAGCGGGCTGCACCTGTCGGGCGGCGGCCGCCTTTACGGCCGCGCCACCCGGCCGCGCGCCGATAACGAGCAGGCGCGCCTGCTCGCCGGTCCTCGCGGCACGGGCCTCAGGAACGCGCGGCGCTCGGCGCCGGCCGCGCTGGTGGGTATCGCCCGCAACGTCGGCCAGCGGCTCGCGCTCGGCATCGACGGCGGCGCAGCGCTCGGCCGCCTCAACCGCGCGCCCGACCGGCTCGGGCCGATCTTCTCCACCCGAGGCAGCAACGGCGATGGCCGGCTGAACGAGATCGGCCGTGTCACCATGCGGTATCGGTTCTAGCGCGGGCTCGCACCACCCGGGCCGGTCACCCTGGCTGTCGGCATGCCGCTACCAGCGATAGTTGAAGCTGATGCTGATCCGCTCGCCCTTGGCGGCATTGGGCACCACCTCGTGCCGCAGCCAGCTTTCCCATAGATAGACGCTGCCCGGCTGCGGCTCGGCATAGACGAAGCTCGGCTCGGCTCTCGGCGGCGCCGCCATCATCAGCCCCAGCCGCGGATCCTCGAGCTTGAGCGCGCCAGACCCGGGCGGCACCGCGACATACACCGTGCCCGACACCACCGAATGCGGGTGGAGATGCCCGGAATGGCCGCCGCCGGGCTTAAGGACATTGACCCACAGGCTGTCGAGCTTGAGCCGCTTGCCGCCAAGCTCGAACCCGCACGCTTCGGCAAAGCGGGCCACGTGCCGGTCCAGCAGCCGCTTCAGATCAGCGAACCGGGGATCGCGCTGCGGCAGGTCGTTGAGCGAGGCGTAAGAGGTGTACCCCCGATAGCCATGCGCCCTGGACCAGGCGACCCCTGCGCGGTCCTCGCGCGCGAGGTCCTGGCATGCCTCCTCCAGCTCCTCGATCAGGCCTGAATCGCCCAGCGGCTCGTCGTAGAAGCGGGTCGGGAACAGTTCGCGGGTCGGCATCAGGCGTCCTGCATCCGCAGCGCGACGTCGTTCATGAACCGTACGTCGTCGCCGTCCGCCAGCCGCGGCGCCTCCGCCGCGATCGCGCCGAGCATGTCGGAGAGCGGATCGATCTCACTCTTCGCGAAATTGCCGAGCACATGCCCCGTCACCCGGTCCTTGTGCCCGGGATGGCCGATCCCCAGCCGCACCCGCCGGAACTCCGGCCCGAGGTGCTGGTCGGTGGAGCGAAGGCCATTGTGCCCCGCCAGCCCGCCGCCGGTGCGCACCTTCACCTTGAACGGGGCGAGATCGAGCTCGTCATGGAACACCGTCAGCGCCTCGACGCCCAGCTTGTAGAAGCGCAGCGCCTCCGCGATCGAGCGGCCGCTTTCGTTCATGAACGTCGCGGGCTTGAGCAGCAGCACCTTCGCGGTGCCGATCCGCCCCTCCTGCGTCCATCCCTGGAACTGCTTCTTGACCGCGCCGAAGCCGTGCAGCTCCGCGATGGCATCTACCACCATGAAGCCGACATTGTGCCGCTGCATCGCATATTGCGGCCCCGGATTGCCGAGCCCCGCCCACACCTGCATCGCGAAACTCCCGAAACGAAAAGGGCAGGGGAGCGCCAAGCCACCCTGCCCAAATCCTTCAGCCCGCCTGGACGGGCGTCAAGCCATGACCGATCAGAGGCCCGCGTCCTTGGCGGCGAGCTCGGAGCCCGGCGTCTCGGCATCGGCGCCCTCGGAGCGCATCGCCGACGGGATCGCCAGCGTCGCGATCGTGAAGTCGCGGTCTTCGATCGCGCTCTTCGCGCCCCGCGGCAACGTCACCTCGGAGATGTGGATCGAGTCGCCGACGTTCCTGCCGCGCAGCGAGATGGTGATCTCGCTCGGGATCTCGGCGGCATCGACCACCAGCTCCAGCTCGTGGCGGACGACGTTGAGCACGCCGCCAGCCTTGATGCCGGGCGATTCTTCCTCGTCGGTGAACACCACCGGCACCTGGACGTGCACGCTGGTGTGCTCACCGATGCGCAGGAAGTCGACGTGCACCGGGCGATCGGTGACGGGGTCGAACGCGACGTCCTTGGGCAGCGTCGCGACGCCGCCGACGGTCACCACCGAGTTCATGAAGTGGCCGGTCATCAGCGCCTTCATCAGCGCCTTCTCCTCCAGGTGCACCGATGCGGGCTCCTGGTTGTTGCCGTAGATCACGGCGGGGACGCGGCCTTGACGACGCAGTGCACGAGAGGCTCCCTTGCCAACCCGGTCACGCGTCTCGGCTGCGAGCTCCAGCTGGTCGCTCATAGGTATTCTCCGAAACGAATGGATATATGCTTCCGCCACGCCTCCAGGGATGACCATGGCCGGAAGCCGGCGTGCATAGCGGGATGGAGCGCGAAAAGCAACCACGCCGTCACCCCTGCGCAGGCAGGGGGCCATCGCTCTTTCCGCAAAGCGAGTCCCTCGACCTCAGAGCCATGGGCCCCTGCCTGCGCAGGGGTGACGAGGTCAGTACTTCACCCGCTCCACCTTCACCCCCTTCGCCTCCAGGTCCTCGATCACGCTGCGAGCGCCCGCCAAATGCCCCGCGCCGACGGCGACGAACACCGTGCCCGGCGTCGCCAGCCGCGCCTTCACCCAATCCGCCCAGCGCGCGTTGCGCTGGTAGAGGAGCACGTTCGCCACCTCCGGGGATGACTTGAGGTCGTCGTTCATCAGCGCCGCCAGCGCCGCCGGATCACCCTTCGCCCAATCCGCCACCATCTCGTCGAGTTCGGCGGTCGCCTTGGGCAGTTCGTCGACCGTGCTGGTCAGGAACTCCATCTGCGCCGTGTCCGACAGCCCGCTGAAATAGCCGATCTGCTGCTCCGCCGTCTCCAGCCCCGCCACCGGCTTGCCCGCGGCCTTGGCGGCGGCGGTGATCACCCCTTCGGGGCCGTTGGCGGGGTCGTAGCCCGCCTTGACTAACGGCAGCAGCGAAAGGTTCACCGCCGCGAACCAGGGCCGATACCGGTCCAGCGTCGCCGGCGACAGGCCGAGCCCCGTCACCGCCTTGAGGTACGCGGCGCGCTTGGCGGAGGGAATCATCCCAGTCAGCCCCGGCGCGCCCGGCGGCGTCACGCCGCTCGCCTCGACAATCCGCTGCATCGTTGCCGCATCGGGCTCCACCATCTCCAGCATCACCTGTCCCGATCGGTCGAACGCGGATTTCACCGCCTCGTCAAACCAGCTCAGCCCGGGCCGGAGGACGTGGATCGTGCCGAACAGATAGATCGTGGTGTCGGCGTCCCTCACCACCCATAGCGCCGGGTCGGCATCATGCGCGTCCGTCGGCTGCGGCGCGGCGGGGGTCTGCGCGCAGGCGGGCAGGGCGAGGGTGAGCGCGAGCGCGGCGGCGAGCGAGCGGATCGGTGTGAACATGCCGGAATGGGTTCCACAGAAGGACTGAACGCCGCCCTAATGCCGCGCCCCACCACTTGCTAGACCGCGCCCCATCGGCCAAAGCCCGCGCCAATGTCGCCCCAGCCGCTTTCCTTCCAGCGCATGATCCTGACGCTCCACGACTATTGGAGCGCACAGGGCTGCGTGATCCTCCAGCCCTATGACATGGAGATGGGCGCCGGCACCTTTCACCCCGCGACGACGCTGCGCGCGCTCGGCCCCGACGCATGGAACGCCGCCTTCGTCCAGCCCTGCCGCCGCCCCACCGACGGCCGCTATGGCGAGAACCCGAACCGCCTTCAGCATTACTACCAGTATCAGGTGATCCTGAAGCCGAGCCCGCCCGACCTTCAGGACCTCTACCTCGGCAGCCTCGCGGCGATTGGGATCGATCCGCTCGCCCACGACATTCGCTTCGTCGAGGACGATTGGGAATCGCCCACGCTCGGCGCCTGGGGCCTCGGCTGGGAAGTGTGGTGCGACGGCATGGAGGTGACGCAGTTCACCTATTTCCAGCAGATGGGCGGCTTCGACATGAAGCCCGTCGCCGGCGAGCTCACCTACGGGCTCGAACGCCTCGCGATGTATGTCCAGAACGTCGACAACGTCTACGACTTGGCCTTCAACGACACGGGCGTGACCTATGGCGACGTGTTCCTGGAGAACGAGCGCCAGATGAGCACCTGGAACTTCGAGGTCGCCGACACCGACACGCTGTTCGACGCCTTCCGCAAGGCGGCCGCCGAGTGCGAGAACTGCCTCGGGCGCAACCTGCCGATCCCCGCCTACGAACAGGCGATCAAGGCCAGCCACACCTTCAACCTCCTCCAGGCCCGCGGCGTCATCTCCGTCGCCGAGCGCCAGGCCTATATCGGCCGCGTCCGTGATCTGGCGAAGGGAGCCTGCGGGGCGTGGATGGAGAAGAACGGGTGGAGCGCGTGATCTACCCCCCGCGTCACCCCTGCGAAGGCAGGGGCCTATCTCTCTCTCCCGGCGAGCTGTCGTTTACGGCAAGAGCCATGGGCCCCTGCCTACGCAGGGGTGACGGACAGTGACCGACTTCCTCCTCGAACTCCGCTCCGAAGAAATCCCCGCGCGCATGCAGGACGCCGCGCGCGACACCCTCGCGCGCCTCTTCACCGCCGAGCTGGCCAAGGCCGGCCTCACCGCCACCGCGATCACCACCTACGCCACGCCCCGCCGGCTGACGCTGATCGCCCGCGACCTCCCCGCCGAGACCTCGGCCGTGTCGGAGGAAGTGAAGGGCCCCAAAACCTCTGCCCCCCCGCAGGCGCTCGAAGGCTTCCTGCGCAAGACCGGCCTCACCCGCGACCAGCTCGTCGAGCGCGACGGCGTCCTCTTCGCGGTCACCGAAAAGCCCGGCCGCGCCACCGCCGACGTCCTTGCCGAGGCGATCCCCGCGATCATCCGCGCCTTCCCCTGGCCCAAATCGATGCGCTGGGGCGCGCAATCGCAGACCACCGAGTCGCTGCGCTGGGTGCGCCCGCTCCACGGCATCGTCGCATTGCTCGGCGAGGACATCGTGGACGTCGAGATCGCCGGCATCCGCTCGGGCGCGGCGACGCTCGGCCACCGCTTCCACCATCCCGGCCCGATCACGATCGGCAGCGCCCACGACTATGTCGAAAAGCTGCGCGCCTGCCACGTCATCGTCGATCAGGACGAGCGCCGCACCGCCATCCGCGACGGCGCGCGCCAGGCGGCCGCGCTCGCCGGCCTTGAGCTGGTCGAGGACGAGGGCCTCGTGGCGGAGAATGCCGGCCTCACCGAATGGCCGGTGCCGCTGCTCGGCCAGTTCGACCCCGCTTTTCTCGACGTACCGCCCGAGGTGATCCAGCTCACCGCGCGGGTGAACCAGAAGTATTTCGTGTGCCGCGACGGCGAAGGAAAACTGGCCAACGCCTTCATCTGCACCGCGAATATCGAGGCCACCGACGGCGGCGCGCGCATCGTCGAGGGCAACCGCAAGGTCCTCGCCGCCCGCCTCTCCGACGCGCGCTTCTTCTACGAGACCGACCTCAAGGTCCCGCTGGAGGAACAGGCGAAGAAGCTCGCCAACATCGTCTTCCACGAGAAACTGGGCACGCTCGCCGACAAGGTAGACCGCGTCGCCAAGCTCGCCCGCTGGCTGGTCGAAGAGGGCATCGTCACGTCTTCCCCTCTCCCGTTGGGAGAGGGGCAAGGCGCGTCAGCGCCGCGGGGTGAGGGCAGGGGCGAGACGGCCGCGATTGCTGCCCTCACCCTCCCACTCGGCTCCGCCGAGCGGGCCTCTCCCGACGGGAGAGGGAGTTTAGCAGACCTCGCCGAACGCGCCGCGCGCCTCTGCAAGGCCGACCTCGTCACCGGCATGGTCGGCGAGTTCCCCGAGCTCCAGGGCCTGATGGGCGGCTACTACGCCGCCGCCCAAGGCGAAGACCCCCAGGTCGCCGCCGCGATCCGCGACCATTACAAGCCGGTCGGCCAGGGCGACGAAGTGCCCACCGCGCCGGTGACGGTGGCGGTGAGTTTGGCGGATAAGCTAGATACTCTGATCGGCTTCTTCTCGGCTGAGATGCCGCCGACAGGATCGAAGGATCCGTTTGCCTTGCGGCGCGCAGCTCTAGGCTGCATCGCTCTGTTGGTATCCAACGGAGTCAGGCTGCCGCTGATGGCGGCGTATGCGGAAGAAGCACGCCCTTATCTTGGCGGCACAATGATCGCAGCTGCTGACCAGGTAGTTAGGCGTGATTTCGATGCGTTTCGGCGGACGAACTTCCGGCCTGGTGATTTCGATATCGAGGCGTACGTGCGCCAGTTCACGAGTGCGCCAGTCGATGAAGCGGTAGGAAGCTTTTTTGACGGGCTTGGTCCGCTCCTCGACTTCTTCGCCGACCGCCTCAAGGTCCAGCAACGCGAGGCCGGCGTCCGCCACGACCTGATCGACGCGGTGTTCGCGCTCGGCGGCGAGGACGACCTCGTCCGCCTCCTCGCCCGCGTCCACGCCCTCCAATCCTTCATCACCACCGAGGACGGCGCCAACCTGCTCGCCGGCTACAAGCGCGCCGCCAACATCCTCAAGAAGGAGGGGTACGCCCCTTCTTCCCCTCTCCCGGCGGGAGAGGGGCAAGGCGCGCCAGCGCCGCGGGGTGAGGGCGAGGGTGTCTCACCCGCTGGTCACCCTCACCCTTCCGCGCCTGCTGCGCTCCCTCCCTGTCCCGAAGGGAGAGGGAATATTTCGCCGCCCTACACGCCCGAACCGGCAGAAGCCGCCCTCCACGTTGCCCTCGACGCGGCCGAGCCGGCCGCCGCCGACGCGGTCGCGGCCGAAGACTTCGCCCGCGCCATGACCGCGCTCGCCAGCCTGCGCGCGCCGATCGACGCGTTCTTCGACACGGTGACGGTCAACGATCCCGATGCGGACAAGCGCGCCGCACGCCTGGCGCTGCTCGCCCGCGTCCGCGCCGCCGTCCATACGGTGGCGGATTTCTCGCGCATCGAGGGGTAGCTACCGACCGTCCCAGGCTGGTAGCGATACCGTGCTTGCTGGCGTCTTTGCTGCGGTGCACAGCCGCCTGACAAGATCAGGGGAGGGTAGCCATGGCCAGCGCAGCAACGTCGCAATCCGGGAGCGCCAGTGACCAGCGCTTCGTCTATCGCTTCGGCGGCGGCGTGTCTGACGGGGGCAAGGGCGACAAGAACCTGCTCGGCGGCAAGGGCGCGAACCTTGCCGAGATGGCTTCGATCGGCCTGCCGGTGCCGCCGGGCTTCACGATCTCCACGGCGATGTGCACCCGCTATTACGAGGAAGGCGAGCAATTCCCCGCCTCGCTGCGCGACGAGGTCGCCAACGGCCTCACCCACATCGAGGGGATCACCGGCAAGCGCTTCGGCGATCCCGCCAACCCGCTCCTCGTCTCCGTCCGCTCCGGCGCGCGCGTGTCGATGCCCGGCATGATGGACACCGTCCTCAACCTCGGCCTCAACGACGCCACCGTCGAGGGGCTGGTTCAGGCGTCGGGCGACGCGCGCTTCGCCTGGGACAGCTATCGCCGCTTCATCCAGATGTACGCCGACGTGGTGCTCGAACTCGACCATGGCGCCTTCGAGGAAGCGCTGGAAATCGCAAAGGAAGACAAGGGCTTCACCCTCGATACCGAGCTGTCGGCTGAAGACCTCCAGGCCCTCGTCGCCGAGTACAAGGGGCTGGTCGAGCAGCAATGGCGCCAGCCGTTCCCGCAGGACGTCCACGACCAGCTCTGGGGCGCGGTGGGCGCGGTGTTCGGCTCCTGGCAGTCGGAGCGTGCCAAGGTCTACCGCCGCCTCAACGACATCCCCGCCGATTGGGGCACCGCCGTCAACGTCCAGGCGATGGTGTTCGGCAACATGGGCGACACGTCGGCGACCGGCGTCGCCTTTACCCGCGATCCGTCGAAGGGCGACCGCGCCTACTACGGCGAGTTCCTGATCAACGCGCAGGGCGAGGATGTCGTCGCCGGCATCCGTACGCCGCAATACCTCACCCGCGCCGCCCGCGAGGAAGCCGGTGCTAAGCCGGCCTCGATGGAAGAGGCGATGCCGCAGGTGTACGGCCAGCTCGCGCAGGTCTTCGACACGCTCGAAACCCATTATCGCGACATGCAGGACATCGAGTTCACGGTCGAACAGGCCAAGCTCTGGATGCTCCAGACCCGCTCGGGCAAGCGCACGGCCAAGGCCGCGCTCAAGATCGCGGTCGACATGGCGAATGAGGGCCTGATCACTCGCGAGGAGGCGATCCTCCGCGTCGATCCCGCCGCGCTCGACCAGCTTCTCCACCCGACGCTCGACCCCGCCGCGCACCGTGACGTCCTCACCAAGGGCCTGCCCGCGTCACCGGGCGCCGCATCGGGCGCGGTGGTGTTCACCGCCGACGCTGCCGAAAAGCGCGCTGCCGCAGGCGATGCCGTGATCCTGGTCCGTACCGAAACCAGCCCCGAGGACATCCACGGCATGCACGCGGCCAAGGGAATCCTCACCGCGCGCGGCGGCATGACGTCACACGCGGCGGTGGTGGCCCGCGGCATGGGCCGGCCCTGCGTCTCCGGCGCCGGCACGCTGTCGATCGACGCCAAGGCTGGCGTGATGCGCTGCGGCACCCGCGAGGTCCGCGAAGGCGACCGCCTCACCATCGACGGTGCCACCGGCGAGGTGATGGTCGGCGAGGTCGCGACCGTCCAGCCGGAGCTCGCTGGCGACTTCGGCACGCTGATGGTCTGGGCCGACGAAGTCCGCCGCCTGAAGGTCCGCGCCAACGCGGAAACCCCGCTCGACTGCAAGACCGCCCGCGAATTTGGCGCGGAAGGGGTGGGGCTGTGCCGCACCGAGCACATGTTCTTCGACGCCGCCCGCATCACCGCCGTGCGCCAGATGATCCTCGCCACCGACGAGAAGGGCCGCCGCGCCGCGTTGAAGAAACTGCTGCCGGAACAGCGCAAGGACTTCACCGAAATCCTTGAAACCATGGCCGGTTTGCCGGTGACCATCCGCCTGCTCGACCCGCCGCTGCACGAGTTTCTCCCCCATGAGCAAAACGAGTTCGCCGATGTCGCAGCGGCCACCGGCGTCGACATCGACACCCTCAAGCGTCGCGCCGCCGAGCTTCACGAGTTCAACCCCATGCTCGGCCATCGCGGCTGCCGCTTGGGCGTGACCTACCCCGAGATCTACGAAATGCAGGCGCGCGCCATTTTTGAAGCCGCCCTCGATGTGGCGGAGCGCGGCGACGCGCCCGTGCCCGAAGTGATGATCCCGCTCGTCGCCACTAAGCGCGAGCTCGACCTGATGAAGGCCGTTGTCGACAAGGCCGCACAGACCGTCTTCGCCGAGCGCGGCAAGACCATCACCTATCTCGTTGGCACGATGATCGAATTGCCTCGGGCCGCGCTAAAGGCGGGCGAGATCGCCGAAACGGGCCAGTTCTTCTCGTTCGGTACCAACGACCTGACGCAGACCACCTTGGGGGTCAGCCGGGACGACGCCGCGCGTTTCCTCGGTGCCTATGTCGAGCAGGGCATCTACGCTAAAGACCCGTTCGTCAGCCTCGACATCGAAGGCGTCGGCGAGCTGGTGGAGATCGCCGCGGAGCGCGGTCGCAAGACCCGCCCAGACATTAAGCTCGGCATCTGCGGCGAGCATGGCGGGGACCCGGCGAGCATCGCTTTCTGCGAGAAGGTCGGCCTGGATTATGTCTCCGCCTCGCCCTACCGCGTGCCGATCGCCCGGCTCGCGGCGGCACAGGCCGCGCTCAACGCGCGGTAACCGCGCCGGTCAGGACCAGTCGAACCAGCCCCGCGAGGGCCGCCGCGCCCGTGGCGAAGCGAAGGCCGGGGCCGCCGTGCTGACGACAGGGGCGGAGACGCGGGCCGGTGCGGGAGCCACGACCTGGGTAGCTTGCGCGAGTCGCCGGTTCTCGCGCTCCAATTCGGTGGCGCGGGCCTGTTGCTGCGCGAGATGCGCTTCCGCCTGCTTGCGGTTGGTCGCGTGCGCCTCGCGCTCGGCGGCGTAGCGGTCGCGCCACTTGCGACCGCCGGGATGGCTCGCGAGCCCGAAGAACCAGCCCGCGACGAGCACCAGCGCGACGACCGCGAACTGGGTAGGGGTGGAGAACAGCATCGGGACCCTCCTGTTACGGGAGCATAACGAGCCATTCCCCTCCGGGTTTCCTCCGCCGGCATCAGCCGGTCATGAAGCTGTCCTTGATCGAGCACGCGGCGGGCCCGAGGATGACGATGAACAGCACCGGCAGGATGAACAGGATCAGCGGCACCGTCATGATCGCCGGTAGCCGTGCGGCCTTTTCCTCGGCGCGCATCATGCGCTCGTTGCGGAACTCGGCCGACAGCACGCGCAGCGCGCTGGCGAGCGGCGTGCCATATTTCTCGGTCTGCACCATGGTGGTCACCACGCCTTTCACTGCGTCGAGGTCGACGCGCATGGCGAGGTTCTCGAACGCCTGGCGCCGGTCGGTGAGGAAGCCTAGCTCGATCGCGGTGAGCTGAAACTCTTCACCCAGCTCGGGATAAGCGCGGCCCAACTCCTTGGCGACGCGGTGGAATGCCGCGTCCACGGTGAGGCCCGCCTCGGCGCAGATCACCAGCAGGTCAAGCGCGTCGGGCAGGCCTTTGCGGATCGCGTGCGAGCGCTTCTGGATCTTGTTCTTGAGGAAGATGTCCGGGGCCTTGTACCCCAGGATGAAGCTGATCGCGACGATGCCGTAGCGTTTGATTGGGGACCAGGTCTCGAAGCCGCCGAGCCCATAGACGTAGAGCAGCATGCCGCCGCCGATCACAATCGGCAGCACCAGCCGGCCGAAGATCACCGCCACCGCCCATTCCTTGGACCGGATGCCGGCCTGGAGCAGCTTGACTTGGGCGATCTTGAGCTGTTCGTCCTGCAGGATCTTGAAGTGAGACAGCATGGACCGCATGCGGTCGGCAGTGTCGTTGCGCTGAACGAGCTTGGCGCGGCGCTTTGTGGAGGCGGTGATGCCCGCCTTGAGCTGCTCGCGCCGGTCGTTGAGCGCCTTGACGCGCTTTGCCATCGGGTCGCGCACGGTCATTACCGCGTAGATGGCGAGCAGCACCGCAAAGGCGGCGATGCCCGACAGCACGGTTGTGACCCAGAGGACGTCGACGCCGAGAAGGGTGGGATGGTTCGGTTGCATGGTTTAGATCTCGAAGCTGACCATCTTGGCCATGATGGCGCCGCCGATGCCCATCCAGATCAGCCCGCCGATGCCGGCGACGATCAGCCGCTGGTCGATGAAGAAGTTCTGCATGTAGCTGCCGCTGATCCACCAGATCATGACGAACACGATGAACGGCAGCGAGCCGACGATATACGCCGACGCTTTCGATTCCGACGACATCGCCTTGATCTTGAGCTTCATCTGGCTGCGCTTGCGCAGCACGTCGGCGAGGTTGGCGAGCGTTTCGGCGAGGTTGCCGCCGGTCTCGCGCTGGATGGCGATGGTGATGACGAAGAACTGGAATTCGGGCGTACCGAGCCGGTCTGCGGTTTCCTGCAGCGCCGCGTCCATCGAGCGGCCGATCTTCATCTTGTCGGACACGGCGCGAAACTCCTCGCCGACCGGCCCCGCCACTTCCTGGGCGACGACGTTCATCGTCTCGCTGATGGGGAGGCCGGAGCGCAGGCCGCGTACCAGCAACTCGATCGCGTCCGGGAATTTGGCGGTAAAGCGGTTGACGCGCTTCTTGATAAGAAAGCCGACCACGAGGTGCGGAATCCCGACCCCCAGCGCCAGCCCCAGGAAAAGGCCGAGCAGCAGCGGCATGCCCTGGAACCGCAGCAGCAGCGCGACGATGATCGTGATGCCTGCGGTCGCCATGCCGTACTGGCCGACGGTCCAGTCCTTGCCCGTCATCGCCAGCCGCTTGGCAAGCAGCGCCGGGTTAGGAAGTATCCGGCCGAACGCGAGGTCCATCCGCGTATCGCTCGCGGTGGTGATGCGGCGCAGCTGCGCCTCCACTAGGCCGGGCACGCCGGCGTGGCGTTCGCGCACCGCGCTCAGCCGGCGCGAGCTCGCCTTGGCGGCGGACGGGCCCATGAACGCGAACAGCAGCAGGCCGACGAGGACCATTGCGCCCGTCGCGATCCCCAGTAGCGGCATCAACTGCATCGACGTGTCACCCCGATAGCCGCCAGGCGAACCCGGCGCGCGCTTACTTCTTCTTGCCGTCCCGCTTGGGCATCAGCGACTTGAAGTCGAACTTGCCCATCAGCGACGTGCCCTTGCCCTTGGGCGCGGCGGCGTCCGCCACGGCGCCATCGTCGGCGCAAGCGACCAGCAGGTCCACCAGCTCGACGATCGGCGCCACCGTTTTGGTGTTCTTGCCCGCCTCGGCGAGCGGCTTGCCGAGCTTCGCCGCCTGTGCCGCGAGCTTGTGGTCGAACGGCACGACGACATCGATCTTGCGCTCGATCGAGCCTTCGAAGTCCTTGCGCGTGATCTCGAGCTGGGCGCTCGCGTGCAGGCGGTTGGCGACTAGGAACACCTTGGTCTGAGGCGCATTGGTCTTGAGCCACGACAGGATGCGGATGGTGTCGCGGGCGGCGGCCAGCGTCAGCTCGCACACCACCACCGCGATCTGCACGTCGGCGATGAGCTGCGGGTGCTGGACGAGCATGCCGCGCGGCAAATCGGTGACGGTCGCCTCGAAGGCCGCCCGCATCTCCTCCTGCAGCTGGTAGAAGGCGGCGCCATCGGTCATCAGCGGCGAGTTGATCGGCGCCTCGGCCGAGAGCACGGCAAGCTTCTCGCTCGCCTTGACCATGGCGCGCTCGATGAACAGCCCGTCGATACGGCTCGGGTTCTCGATCGCGTCGGTGAGGCCGCGTCCCGGCTCCAAGTCTAGCGACAGCGCGCCGGTGCCGAAATGCACGTCGAGATCGAGCAGCGCCGTCGAACGGCCCTGCTTTTCGCTCATCAGCCAAGCGATGGAGGTCCCCAGCGTGGAGGCGCCGACGCCGCCGCGCGCGCCGATCACCGCCATCGACGCGTGCGGACGGTCCGCGGACGCTTCCACGAACTTGGGCGCGTTGAGCATCGTCTGCGCGTGGGTGAACGCGTCGCGCAGCATGTCCGGATGAAGCGGCTTCAGCAGGTAATCCTGGATGCCGCTGGCGATCAGGTCGCGGTACAGGCGCACGTCGTTGACCTGGCCGGCGGCGATCACCACCGTGCCCGGTTCGCACACCTCGGCGAGGCTGTTGATGTCGTTGAGCGGATCGCCCGATTCGGCGAGGTCGACGAACAGGATCTGCGGGCTCGCCGATACCGACAGCGTCTGCACCGCATTGCGCAGCCCGCCCTTGTTGACCTGGTCGGGCGACCAGCCCAGTTCGGTCGCGATCGGGCGGATCGCCTCGGCGGTGGTTTCGTCGCAGACGAACGCGACGAACGGGTCGCGCTGGCCGACGCTGCCGGGCTTCCAGGGTGCGTTCATGTTACTTCCCTCCCGCGCTGGCGACAGTGGCGCCGCCGCCGCCGCTCGGCGCCGCCTTGCGATACGCTTCGATGGCGCGGAAATTCACCTTGGGGTCGGTGCCCTCGTCGTTGCCTTGTCCGCGCACCAGGTCGCTGGGGTTGGCGATCATCGCGGCAAGGTTCGAATTGATGGCGCAGCCGTGGTTCGACGAGGTGTTCTGGTCGAACTCGGTGCTTTCGTTGCGGCTCCAGTCGGGGCAGCCCGGCACGGCGGCATGGGCGCGGCTGACGACCACGCGGACAGTGCCCGGAGCGACCGGCGCACCGGTCACCGGCGCCTCGTCGCCGAGCAGCAGGCCATAGCTCGCGACCACGCCCGCCACGTCCTCGCGCACGCCGGAACCGCTGCCGGCCGGGTCGTCGATCGCCACCCGGTCGCCATAGCCGAGCCGCATTGAACCGAGCCAGCCGCGCAGCCGCTGCTTCTCGCCGCTGCCGAGCGCATAGCCGGTCGTAGCGAGATCCAGCACATAATCGGACCGGCTCACCACCGGCTGATGGACCGATTCGAGGCCGCGGTTCTGGGTGCCCATGCAGCCGCCGATCAGCAGCGCCGGGGCCAGGGAGGCGAGGAGGAGGATACGCGTCGTCATCGCGGGAATGTCCTTGGCGCGGGGATCAGTTGGAGAAGCCGGGCATGGCCGGGGCGGCCTTCTTGCCCTTGCTCTTCTTGGTCGCCTTCGCGTCCGGCGCGCCGAGCAGCGCGTCGGGCGAGGGCGAAGGCAGCACCGGCGCGGCGGCGCCGATCGACGGCTGCGCCTGCGACGGCGGGGCCATGGTCGGCACCGGGCGGGTGCCGCCGGTGGTGCCGGTGCCAAGCTCGCCGAGCAACACGCGCTGCAGGTCGGTCGGTGCCTTCTCGCCGTCCGTCGGCAAGTGGATGTCCGCGGCGTTGTTAACGGGCTTCACCAGATACGGCGTGATGATCACCACCAGTTCGGTCTCGCTGCGGCGCCAACCATTCGAGCGGAACAACGCGCCCAACACCGGCACGTCGCCGAGGCCGGGGGTCTTCTCGATGTTATTGTCGTGGCTGTTCGACAGCAGGCCGCCGATCATCATGCTCTGGCCGGAGCCGAGCTCGGCGGTGGTCTCGACCCGCCGGGTGGTGAGACCCGGAACCGACGTGCCCTGGATCTGGACCGCGTTGGCGTAGGACAGCTGCGACACCTCCGGGCGCACGCGCAAGGAGATGCGGCCATCCGCCAGCACCGTCGGCGTGAACGCCAGGCTGACGCCGTACTGCTTGAACTCCACCGACACGGCGCCAAGGCCCGAGCTGAGCGGGATCGGGATCTCGCCGCCTGCCAGGAAGCTCGCCGTCTCGCCCGACAGCGCGGTGAGGTTCGGATTGGCGAGCGTCGACACCTGGCCGATGGTCTCGCCCAGATCGATCGCGCTCAGGAAATCGGTGCCGAGCAGCCGCCCCGCGAAGCCAAGCGTGGTCCGCTCCGCGCCATCGGTGATTGTCGAGGTCTTGGCGCCGGTGTTGGCGTCGTACACGATGGTGCCCGCGGTGCCCGAATTGGAGCGGAACGACGTCGCGCTGCCCGGGCGGTTGCTGGTCGTCAGCCGCGATCCGATGTTCTTGATGAAGCTGCGGCTCACCTCGGCGATGCGCACCTGCAGATTGACCTGCAGCGGCGTCGCGGTTTTGAGGCGCGACAGCACCTTGGTCGATTCGCCGACATAGGCCTGCACCAGCCGCTCGGCCTCCGCGGCGTCCTCCGGCGCGGCGACGGTGCCGGTCAGCAGCACCAGCCCGTTCATCGGGGTCGCGACGACATGCGCGTCCGGCATCGCCAGGCCGAGCATCGCGCCGATCGAGTCGTAGTTGCTGCCGACGCGAACGGTGGCGGCATAGACCACCGATCCATCCTTGGCGGTGGCGGAGATCGTCGTCTCGCCCTGCTTCTTGCCGAAGATGTAGAGCAGGGTGGGCGAGCGCACCTGGACGTCGGCGATGCCGTCGTCGGCGATGAACAGGTCGCTCATGGCACGCGGCAGGGTCACCAGCCGGCCGCGGCTGGTGTTGACCTGCACCAGCGAGGGCAGCGTGTTGCCGGCGCGAAACACCGGCGCCTTGGCGCGCGGCCGGGCGGGGGCGGCGGCGAGGGTCGCCGGCGCCGTCAGCGCGAGCGCCAGCGACAGGCCGAGCGGCATGGACAGCTTACGCATCTTAGTTCTTCCCCCCCACGGGAACCACGGTGATTGAATTGCCGCGCGCGACGCGCACGACCGGTCCGGCGACGACCACGGCCGCTCCGGTAACGGGTGTCGGGCCGGTGGCGACCGGCGCCATGCCGACGCTGCCCGTAGGCTGCGGCTTGCCGGGCACCGAGCGGCGGGCGAACCGCGACACGTCGGCGCCGGTGGCGAAGGTGGAGTTACCGACCTGCGGCTGGCTCGCGAGCTGCACCATCATCGCCTTTTCGGCCTTGGGATCGGCGCCTTCCGGCACCTTGACCGCGCCCGAAGCGATCGCCTGCTCCAGCTCGCTGGTATTGTCCGCAAGGCTGCGCAGCGACAAGGAGATCGAGCCCAGCTGCTGGGCGACCGCGAGCTGCTCGGCGAGCTTGGGCGTCGCTTCCACGGTGACGGAGCCGAAGGTGCGCACCACGGTCTTGCCGTTTTCACCCACCACATTGTCGGTGCGCTGATCGGTGGCGAGGACGCGGACGTTGCGCATGATCGTCTCGGACACCTTGAGCGGCTGGCCGTCGCCGCCGCCGCTGACCGTCTGGGTCAGCACCAGGTCGATGCGGTCGCCCGGGAAGACGAAGCCGGCGACGGCGTTCTGGGCCGAAACCGGGAAGGTGACAGCGCGCATGCCGGGCCCGAGCGCGGCGGCGAGGAAGCCGCGGTCGCCGGGCTTCACCAGCGCGCCCTGCGTGATCGGCTGGCCGGCGGTGATCGCGTTGCGCACCACCGTGCCCTGCAGGCTCTTCATGTCGGTGGTCGGCTTCAGGTAATAGGCGCCGTCCACCAGCTCCTTGGGCCAAGGCTGGAACTTCAGCGCGGTGGCGTCGAGGATGGTGCCGATCGGCAGCGCGCGCGTCGCCACCAGCACTTCAGGGCCGTCGACGGGGGCCGGAGCAGCGACAGCCTGCGGCGCGGCGCTGCCGACGATCAGCGTGCGCGCGAAGAACGCCGTGATCGCCGCGACGAACAGCGCGCCTACCAGCAATACGATCTTGCGACTATCCATGAGCTGCTGAGCCTTTCGAGCGCTGCCCGGTTCTTTGGGCGTTAATCATCGCGTGAAGTGGTTAAGGATCGGTTCGTTGAGGGAAGTCAGGCCGGCGACCGCGATCGCGACCCCGTACGGAACCTCGATCGGGGTGCCGCTGTCGCGTCGTCGCAGCCGGTGCTCGGCGACCATCAGCACCGTCACCACGCCGCCCGCGATCGACATGACGGTCAGCATCGTCGCCAGCCCGTGCAGCGGCAGCCACAAGGCCAGCGCGCCGATCAGCTTGACGTCGCCGCCGCCCATCCACCCCGCCGCGAACACCGCGACAAAGAGGAGAAAGACGACCGCCGCCGCGCCGAGCTGGATCGCCATGTCCGGCCACGGCGCAAATCCGTTCGCCCACCACCACACAGGGGCGAGCAGCGCGATAGCGACGTTGGTGCCGTTGGCGATCTCCCGCCGGCGCGCGTCCTCGATGCCCGCTGCGGCCAGCAGGCCGACGAGCGCCAGGATCAGCACCAAAGGCAAATTCAGCCACCCCATTGCCGATCGGTGGTAGACGCGATGGCTTTCGAAAACGTAACCAAGCCCCCGCGCATGACCGCCCCACCCGATCTTCGACGCACGATGCCGCCCGATGCGGTGCTGGCGCCTTGGCACGCGCCGGACGGCTGGCCGCTGCGCCGGCTCGATTGGCCTGCGGAGCGACCGCGCGGCCGGCTGCTGTTCCAGGGCGGGCGCGGCGATTTTATCGAGAAGTATCTGGAGAGCTTCGGCCATTTCCGCGCCGCCGGCTGGTCGGTGACCGGGTTCGACTGGCGCGGGCAGGGCGGCTCCGGGCGGCTGTGCGCCGATCCCAGGGTGGGCCATGCGACGAGCTTCATGCCCTGGGTCGACGATCTGGCGGCGCTATGGCGCGAATTGTCGGCACCAGGCAGCGGCCCGCGCGTCGCGCTCGGCCATTCGATGGGCGGCTACCTCGTCCTTCAGGCGCTGGCCGAAAGGCGGATCGACCCAGACGCGGTGGTGCTGGTCGCGCCTATGCTCGGGCTGCGCTCGCCGCTGGGCGCACATTGGGGGGGGCGCGTGGCGCGCTTCATGGCCGGACGCGGCGATCCGGCCCGGCCGGCGTGGAAGGGTAATGAGCGGCCGGCCTCGATCGCCTCGCGCCAGCAACTGCTGACGCACGATGCCGCGCGCTACGACGACGAACGCTGGTGGACGGCGCACAACCCGGCGATCCGTCTCGGCCCGCCGAGCTGGACCTGGGTCAGCGAAGCCTTCGCCGCCACGCGCGCGCTGGAGCGGGACCGGCGGATCGAGTCGATCCGCACGCCCATTCTGATGCTAGTCGCCGATGCCGACCGGCTGGTCGACCCGCGCGCCGCGATCAGGATCGCCGGCCGGCTGCCGAACGCGACGCTGGTGCGCTTCGGCCCCGAATCGGCGCATGAAATCCTGCGTGAGGCAGACCCGGTGCGGAACCGGGCGCTCGCCGCGATCGAAACGTTTCTCCAGGAGCAAGTGCACTGATGGCCTTCGACATTGCAATCGTCGGCGCCGGCATCGCAGGCGCCAGCCTTGCCGCGGCGGTGGCGCCGCATGCGCGCGTGCTGCTGCTGGAGGCGGAGGATGCGGCCGGCTACCATGCCACCGGACGATCGGCGGCCTTCTGGTCCGAAACCTATGGCGGCCCCGACATCCAGCCGCTCACCGCCGCGTCGGAAGGCCCGCTACGTCAGGGCGGCTTCCTGGAGCCGCTCGGCTCGCTCCACATCGGCCGGGCGGAGGACGAGGCGCGCGTCGAGGCGTTCCTCGCCGCGTTCGGGGGCAGCGGCGTCGCGCTGGAGCGGGTCGACCCCGCCGGACTGGTGCCGGGCCTGCGCCCCGAATGGACGCTGGGCGTGCGCGAGCCGAGCTGCGCCTATATCGACGTCGGCGGCCTCCATGCCGCTGCTCTCGCGACCGCAAAGCGGGACGGCGCCGAACTGGTGACTCGCGCGAGCCTCTCCGCCGCCGAGCGCCGTGACGGCCGCTGGCTCCTCGACACGCCTGCCGGCCGATTCGAGGCCGACATCCTGGTCGACGCGGCCGGCGCCTGGGCCGATCCGATCGCGGTGCGGTGCGGTGCCAAGCCGCTCGGGATCCAGCCCTACCGCCGCACGCTGGTGCAGATGCGCACCGACCCGGCCGCGCCCGCCGGCATGCCGCACGTCGCCGACATTTCCGGCAACTTCTACTTCAAGCCCGAAGCGGCCGGGAAGCTGTGGCTCAGCCCGCACGACGAGACCGCGACCGATCCGTGCGACGCCGCGCCCGAAGAGCTCGACGTCGCCATCGCCATCGACCGCTTCGAGCATGTCGTCGACTGGCGAGTCGCCGCGGTGGAGCGCCGCTGGGCGGGCCTCAGGACCTTCGCGCCCGACCGGCTACCGATCTATGGATTCGACCCGGAGGTGCCGGGCTTTTTCTGGTGTGCAGGGCAGGGCGGTTTCGGCATCCAGACCGCGCCGGCCGCCTCGATGGTAGCAGCGGCGGTGCTGCTGGGCCGCAGCCCCGACCCGGCGGTCGCGAGCATCGACCCGGCGCGTTATGCGCCGACGCGGTTCGCCACCGGCTGACGAGTCCGGCCAGCCGCTACGGCGGCATCGCTCGCCAGCCGGTCTGCGCGCTCGTTGTCCGGATGGCCGGCATGGCCCTTGACCCAGGTCCATTTGATCTGGTGCCGCTCGGCCGCGGCGAGCAGCGCCTGCCACAGTTCGGCGTTCTTGACCGGCTTCTTGTCGGCGGTGCGCCAGCCGTTGCGCTTCCAGCCGTGGATCCACTTGGTGAGGCCGTCCATGACGTAGCGGCTGTCGGTCGACAGCGTCACTGCGCAGGGACGGGAGAGGGCGTTCAATCCCTCAATCGCCGCGGTCAGCTCCATGCGGTTGTTGGTAGTCACCGCCTCGCCGCCCGACAGCTCCTTTTCCTTGTCGCCGCTGCGGATCAGCACGCCCCAGCCGCCCGGGCCGGGATTGCCCTTGCACGCGCCGTCGGTGGCGATCTCGACGGAGGTCAGGTCGTTCAAGCGAAAATCTCCGGATGGGCTTCGTACCAGCGCAGCCGGCGCAGGTAGGCGAGCGGGTCCTTGCGCGTCACCAGCGCATCGGCCGGCGTGTTGAGCCAGTCCCAGGCACGGGTCAGCAGAAAGCGGATGCACGCACCGCGGGCCAGCACGGGCATTGCCGCGCGCTCTTCGGGCAGAAGCGGCAGTGTCGCCTGGTAACCCGCGAGCAGCGCTGCACCCACCGCTGCCTCGCTCGGCTCACCCACGGCGTCGAAAGCCCAGGCCGAATGCATCACCGCCAGATCATACGCCCGCACATCGCTGCACGCGAAATAGAAATCGATCAGCCCGCCCACGGCGTTGCCCCGCATCAGCACGTTGTCGGGGAACAGGTCGGCGTGGATCACACCCACCGGCAGGTCGCGGGGCCATCTGCCCAGCACCTCGTCCAATGCGCTCGCAACATCCGCGTAGAGGCCGGGCGCGATGCGATCGAGGTCGCTGCCGCAACGCTCCAGCAGCGGCCGCCATGCGGCTGCACCCAGGCTGTTGGGGCGCTCACCTACGAAGTCGGCGAGGCTGGCGTGCATCCGCGCCATAGCGATGCCGGCCGAGCGCGCGCGCGCCGCCGTCGGCCGCGATACGGAGACGCCGGGCAGGAATTCGATCAGGCATGCCGGCCGCCCCTCCAGCTCGTGCAGCCACGCGCCGTCTCGGTCTGCGATCATCCGCGGCACCGGGTTGCCTCGTTCCGCGAGATGATCGGTCAGCGCGTGGAAAAATGGCAAGTCGTCCGCCGACACCCGCTTCTCGTACAACGTCAGGATGAAGCGCCCGCCGGTGGTGTCCACCAGGTAATTGGAATTCTCCACCCCCTCGGCGATGCCCTTGGCCGACACAAGTTCGCCGACGTCGAACCGCGCGAGGAACGCCGCCAGCGCCTCGGCGGGCACCTGCGTATAGACCGCCATCAGGCGGCGGCGTCGAGGCCGCGCGGCAGCTTGAAGGTGATGGTCTCGCGCGCCGCCTCGATCTCGCGCTCGGTGACGTCGAAATGATCGCGCAGGTGCTGGACCAGTTCGCGGACCAGCAGCTCGGGCGCGGAGGCACCAGCGGTGATGCCCAGCGTCTTCACACCCTCGAGGAACGAGCAATCGAGCTCGGCTGCGCGCTGGATCAGCTTCGCCCGCACCCCCTGCCGCTCGGCAACTTCGGCGAGCCGTAGCGAGTTGGACGAATTGGGCGCGCCGATCACCAGGATGGCGTCGCATTCGCCGACCATGGCCTTCACCGCCGCCTGGCGGTTCGACGTCGCGTAGCAGATGTCCTCGCCGCGCGGCCCCATGATGGTGGGGAAGCGCTGCTGCAGCGCCTCGACCACCGCCGCCGTGTCGTCCACCGACAGCGTCGTCTGGGTCAGGAACGCGAGATTGTCGGCATCGATCGGCATCAGCGCGGCGACGTCCGCCACCGTCTCGATCAGCGTCATCGCACCGGCGGGCACCTGGCCAAATGTGCCGATCACTTCCGGATGGCCGGCATGCCCGATGAAGATGATATGCCGCCCCAGCGCGACCAGCCGCTCCGCCTGGCGGTGCACCTTGGAGACCAGCGGGCAGGTCGCGTCGAGATAGTCGAGCCCGCGATTCTGCGCCTCCACCGGCACCGTCTTGGGCACGCCATGGGCGGAGAACACCACCGGCGCGCCGTCGGGCACCTCGTCCAGCTCCTCCACGAACACCGCGCCCTTGGTACGCAGCTCGTCGACCACGAACTTGTTGTGGACGATCTCGTGGCGGACATAAACGGGCGCGCCGTGCTTCTCGATCGCCAACTCGACGATGCGGATCGCGCGGTCGACGCCGGCACAAAAGCCGCGCGGCGCGGCGATCAGGAGGTCGAGGCGGGGCTTTTCCGTAGCGAGCATCATGGTCAGCCCTCTACGCGATTGCTTGCGCGGGGCAAAGCCGGTTCCTATGGTGCCGCGCGTTGTGGGCCGCTCCTCGTGGCGGCCTTTCGTGTGTTCGCAAAGGTAGCGTCGTCCCGTGAAAGCCCCCCTCCTCGCCGCCGCCTGTGTCCTTGTTCTCGGCGGATGCGCCGGCCGGGGAGGGGAGATCGACGCCACCGGCGGCATCACCGCGGTGCGTAGCGCCTGCCCCGCGGTCGCGATTCCCGCCAACACCGGCGACGTGACGCTGTTCGATCCCGCCGCCAGCACCGACGCGAGCGCGATCGACGTCACCGCGACGATGACCAATGTCCGCTCGACCTGCAACGATGCGGGCGAGCAGGTGCAGACCGCCGTCACCTTCGCCGTCGATGCGACGCGCACCCGCACCGACGCGCCCCGCGACGTCACGCTGCCCTATTTCATCACGGTGGTGCAGGGCGGCAGCGCGGTGGTCGCCAAGCGTGTCGGCCAGGTCGCGCTCCACTTCAACGCCGGCCAGCGCACAGCCCAAGCGTCGGGCCGCGCCTCGACGCAGGTGAGCCGCGCTGCCGCGACGCTGCCGGAGGATGTGCGCCGCCGCCTCACCCGCAAGCGCAAGGCGGGTGAGGAGGATGCCGCGGTCGATCCGCTGACTACGCCGGAGGTGCGCCAGGCGGTGCAGCGCGCGACGTTCGAGGCGCTGGTCGGCTTCCAGCTCACCGACGCGCAGCTCCGGTACAACGCGACTCGGTGATCGGCCCACAAGCCTGATTGACTTGGGTCTGCGGCGCGGCCACAGCTTGGCCGTCGCTGCCGGGCTTGCCCGGCATGGCACGCGCGGGAGAGCGCGGGTTCCACCCGCCGCCGAAGGAGCAACCGCCCCGGAATCTCTCAGGCACACCGGACCGCGCGGGCCAACGACACTCTGGAAAGCGCCGCGGCCCCGGGTCGCGGCCACCGAAGGGGTAAGCGCGGGAACCAAAGCCCCGCGTGAAAGCTCTCAGGTTCCGTGACAGAGGGGGTTCGGATCGGTTGCGGCGTTGTGCCGCATCCGCCCCCTTTTGGAGTACGGCCCATGAGCGAAGCGGTCCACGACGGCCCCACCGACGACCTCGCGGCCCGCGGCCAGCACCACAACAACAATCCCGAGAACGACGAGCCGCCGATCCAGCTGCTCCCGCTCGACGCGTGGCACCGTGCCCATGGCGGCCGCATGGTCCCGTTCGCCGGCTACGAAATGCCCGTCCAGTACGAAGGCATCATGGCCGAGCACCTGTGGACCCGCGAGAGCGCGGGCCTGTTCGACGTCAGCCACATGGGCCAACTCGTCTTCTCCGGCGAAGGCGCCGACGCCGCGATCGAGGCGCTGCTGCCCGGTGACGTAAAGGGGCTGGGGCAGGGCCGGATGCGCTACTCGCTGCTGCTGGGCGAAGGCGGTGGCATCCTCGACGACCTGATGGTGACGAGACGTGCCGCAGGTGAGGGCGCTGGGGACGAGCTCTACATGGTCGTCAACGGCGCGACCAAGTACGACGACATCGGCTACATCATCGAGCACCTGCCCGATGAGATCACCATGAACCTTCTCGACGAACAGGCGCTGCTCGCGCTGCAAGGCCCCAAGGCGGTCGACGCGCTGTCGCGGCTGGTTCCGGGCGTCGAGGCGCTGGTGTTCATGACCGCCGGCGCGTTCGGCTGGAACGGCACGTCCCTGTGGATCAGCCGCTCCGGCTACACCGGCGAGGACGGATTCGAGGTCTCGCTCCCCGCCGAAGCCGCCGCGGCCTTCGCCGATGCGCTATGCGCCGAGCCGGAGGTGAAGCCGATCGGCCTCGGCGCCCGCGATTCGCTGCGGCTGGAGGCGGGCCTGCCGCTCTATGGCCACGATCTCGACACCGAGACTACGCTGGTGATGGCGGACCTCGGCTTTGCGCTTGCCAAGCGCCGCCGCGAAGCGCGCGACTTCCCCGGCGCGGACCGCGTCATGCTCGAGCGCGAGCAGGGCGTGATTGCCAAGCGAGTCGGCCTGCTCGTCGAGGGCCGCCAGCCGGTCCGCGAGGGCGCGGCGGTGGTCGATGGGGACGAGACCACCATCGGCAAGGTCACCTCCGGTGGCTTCGCGCCATCCGTGGGCGCGCCGATCGCGATGGCCTATGTCCCCGCCGCGCTCGCCGAGCCCGGCACCGTCGTGACGCTCGCCCAGCGCGGCAAGCTCCACCGCGCCACCGTTACCGCAATGCCCTTCGTTCCCCACCGCTACGTCCGCGCAGGAGGCAAGTGATGAGCCGCTATTTCACCGAAGACCATGAATGGATCGACGTCGACGGCGATGTCGGCACCGTTGGCATTTCCGATTACGCGCAGAGCCAGCTCGGCGACATCGTGTTCGTCGACGTGCCCGAAGAGGGCAAGAGCCTCGCCAAGGGCGACGAGGCGGCGGTGGTCGAATCGGTCAAGGCCGCATCCGACGTCTATTCGCCGGTGTCGGGCACCGTTCTCGAAGGCAACGCCGCGCTCGCCGACGACCCGAGCCTCGTCAATTCGGATGCGGAGGAGGAAGGCTGGTTCTTCCGCATCACGCTGTCTGACTTGGCCGAAATCGACGAGCTGATGGACGAAACCGCCTACGAAGCCTTCGTCGCCAAGCTCTGACATCCACGCACTCACCGTCATGCCACCGAAGGCTGGCATCTCTCGCCGCAGGAGCGACACCGCCGTCGCTCCTACGGTAGTAGACCCCAGCCTGCGCTGGGGTGACGGGTTAGGAAACCGCCATGCGCTATCTTCCGCTAACCGGTCACGATCGCGAAGCGATGCTCGCCACCATCGGCGCCCATGCGATCGACGACCTGTTCGTCGACGTGCCCGAGGCCGCGCGCCTTTCCGGCCCGATCGCGGGCCTCCCCAACCACGCCTCCGAACTCGCGGTCGAGCGCCACATGACGGCGCTGGCCCGCAAGAACCTGGTGGCAGGCGAAGCGCCGTTCTTCCTCGGCTGCGGCGCCTATCGCCACCACGTGCCGGCAAGCGTCGATCACCTGATCCAGCGCGGCGAGTATCTGACCGCCTACACGCCCTACCAGCCCGAGATCGCGCAGGGCACGCTGCAGATGCTGTTCGAGTTCCAGACGCAGGTCGCGCGGCTGCTCGGGACCGACGTCGCCAACGCCAGCATGTACGACGGTTCGACGGCCTGCTGGGAAGCGATCGGCATGGCCCGGCGCATCACCAAGCGCGGCAAGGCGATCCTGTCGTCGGGGCTCCACCCGCACTACGTCTCCGTCGCGAAGACGATGGCCAAATACACCGGCGACGTCCTCGACACCGCCGCGCCGCAACTCACGGCCGAGACCGACATCGACCGGCTGATCGCCTCCATCGACGCCGACACGAGTTGCGTCGTCGTGCAATACCCCGACATCCTCGGCCGCATCGCCGATCTCCAGTCGCTCGCCGACGCCTGCCATGCGCAGAAGGCGTTGCTGATCGCCGTCGTAACGGAGCCGGTGGCGCTCGGCGCGCTCAAGTCGCCCGGTGAGATGGACGCCGACATCGTCGTCGGCGAAGGCCAGTCGCTCGGCGTCGGCCTCCAGTTCGGCGGGCCGTACGTCGGCCTGTTCGGCTGCAAGGACAAATACGTCCGCCAGATGCCGGGCCGCCTGTGTGGCGAGACGGTGGACGCCGACGGCCGGCGCGGCTTCGTGCTGACGCTCTCCACCCGCGAGCAGCATATTCGCCGCGAGAAGGCGACGTCCAACATCTGCACCAATTCAGGGCTTTGCGCGCTGGCCTTCTCCATCCACATGACCTTGCTCGGCGAAGCGGGGCTGCGGCGGCTCGCTGGCCTAAACCACGCCGGCGCCGTCCGCGCGGCCGACCGGCTGGCCAAGGTGCCGGGCGTCAAGCTGGTCAACGACACCTTCTTCAACGAGTTCACGCTCGACCTCGGGCGGGAGGCGCGCCCGGTCGTCCGCACTCTCGCGGAACGCGGCATCCTCGCCGGCGTGTCGCTGGGGCGGCTCTACCCCGGCGAGGAGACGCTCGCCAACGGCCTCGTCGTCGCGGTGACGGAAACCACCACACCCGAGGATGTCGAAGCGCTGTCCTACGCACTTGGAGAGGTGCTAAATTGACCATGGATCATCGTCACCCCGGCCTTGAGCCGGGGTCCCGCTTCTTCGGCGCGGGGCAAGGCAGCGGGACCCCGGCTCAAGGCCGGGGCGACAGCAATGGGGAGTATCCGGCATGACCATCAATCAAAGCGGCTGGCGTCCCGAAGCCCCCCAAGATGCCCGCGCGCGCGTCCGCGATGATGGTGCGAGCTTGGTGACCTTCACCGGCAACAAGGCATTGATGCTCGAAGAGCCGCTGATCTTCGAGATCGGCGACGCGCGCACCACCGGCGTCGACTTTGCCGAAGGCGACGTCGCGCACGGCCGGCTCGGCGGCCTCACCCGCAAGGCGCAGATCGGCCTGCCCGGCCTGTCCGAGCCCGAGGCCGTCCGCCACTACACGCGCCTCAGCCGCCAGAACTACGCCATCGACCTCGGCCTCTTCCCGCTCGGCTCGTGCACCATGAAGCACAACCCGCGCCTCAACGAGAAGATGGCGAGGCTCCCCGGCTTCGCCGACGTCCACCCGCTCCAGCCGGTCGATACCGTGCAGGGCGCGCTGGAGGTGATCCACCAGCTTGCCCACTGGCTGGTGACGCTGACCGGCATGCAGTCGGTGGCGATGAGCCCAAAGGCCGGCGCGCATGGCGAGCTGTGCGGCATCCTCGCGATCAAGGCCGCACTGGAAGCGCGCGGAGAGGGCCACCGCAAGGTCATCCTGGTCCCCGAATCCGCCCACGGCACCAACCCCGCCACCGCCGCCTTCGCCGGCTTCACGGTGGAAGACATCCCCGCCACGGCCGAGGGCCGCGTCGATACCAACGCGCTCAAGGCGCGTCTCGGCCCCGATGTCGCCGGGGTGATGATCACCAATCCCAACACCTGCGGCCTGTTCGAGCGCGACATGCGCGCGATCTCGGACGCGGTGCACGCGGCAGGTGGCTATGTCTATTGCGACGGCGCCAACTTCAACGCCATCGTCGGCCGGGTCCGCCCCGGCGACCTCGGCATCGACGCCATGCACATCAATCTGCACAAGACCTTCTCGACTCCTCACGGCGGCGGCGGTCCCGGATCCGGCCCGGTGGTGTTCTCCGAAGCGCTCACCCCCTTCGCGCCGCTGCCGTTCGTGAAGAAGCAGGGCGACACGTTCGCGCTCATCGAAGAGGAAAATGCCGGCGAGCACCACGCCGGCAGCTTCGGCCGCATGGTCGCCTTCCACGGCCAGATGGGCATGTTCACCCGCGCGCTCACCTACATCCTAAGCCACGGCGCAGACGGCCTGCGCCAAGTCGCCGAGGACGCGGTGCTCAACGCCAATTACGTGCTGCGCAGCCTCGACGACGTGCTCGATGCGCCGTTTGGGCCGAGCGGCCCGTGCATGCACGAGGCACTGTTCTCTGACGCAAATCTCGCCGAGGGCTTCTCGACGCTGGACGTCGCCAAGGGGCTGATCGACGAGGGCTATCACCCGATGACGGTGTATTTCCCGCTGGTCGTCCACGGCGCCATGCTCGTCGAGCCGACCGAGACGGAGAGCAAGGCGGCGCTCGACCAGTTCATCGGCGCGCTGCGCTCGGTGGCCGAGCGGGCCAAGGCCGGCGATGCCGCGCTCAAGACCGCGCCGCACTTCGCCCCTCGCGCGCGCCTCGATGAGACGCAGGCTGCGCGCAAGCCGGTGCTGGTGTGGAAGGAGCCGGCGGCACAGGCGGAGGCAGCCGAGTAGCTGACTTACCCGATTGACACACCCTTTGTTCGGCGCGACCCTGGTGGCGCGCCGACGAGGGGCAGGGGGCTCTGACGGGGCAGGGGATTCTCATGCACGTCCACACCGCTCAGCCAAGCTCGATGATCACCTACGCGATCAGCGCCGTCGTGATCCTGCTGGTGCTGGCGTTCCGCTTCCGGTCAATGAACCGGGTGCGGCCGCTGCGGCTCGAACGGCTGTGGATCGTGCCCG
>Ga0210040_10000985_pt1 | contig 45107 bp, 46 predicted proteins | sample CryGeyCG12114_NA_FD_185462 | JGI IMG/M metagenome (GOLD analysis project Ga0210040, IMG submission 185462) | Groundwater microbial communities from aquifer - Crystal Geyser CG19_WC_8/21/14_NA (SPAdes) (version 2) | ecosystem: Environmental > Aquatic > Deep subsurface > Groundwater | place: USA...
GTGTCCTCCTCGATGGTGGAGACGTGCTGGGCGGTGTGCTGCCACTTGCCGCGCGGGTCCGTGAACCGGAAGTCCACGTACTCGACGCTGTTCTCCTTGATCATCTCCATCACCTTGGAGACGCTTTCCTTGTCATTCGCCATGTAATGGCCCCTGTTGAGCTGAAACGCGTTAAACTCGCGGGACCGTTCCTGCCCCGCCCGGCCCGCCGCACGCCCCTCTGGGCCCGCAGGCGGGAAACTTCTTACACGGCCTCTTCGCCGCGCTCGCCGGTGCGGATGCGCACCACGTCCTGCACGTCGGTGATGAAGATCTTGCCGTCGCCGATCCGCCCTGTCCGCGCGGCGGCGGTGATGGCCTCCACGGCGCGCTCGGCCAGGTCGTCGGAGCAGATCACCTCGATCTTCACCTTCGGCAGGAAGTCCACGACGTATTCCGCGCCGCGGTAGAGTTCGGTGTGCCCCTTCTGGCGCCCGAAGCCCTTGGCCTCGACCACGGTCAGGCCTTGCAGCCCGATCTCGTGGAGCGCGTCCTTCACCTCGTCGAGCTTGAAGGGCTTGATGATCGCTTCGATCTTTTTCATCGGCTCCGTATCCCGCGGGGCGCGGTGCACCCCGCTCCTCCCGCGTCTTGGCCGCGGCCCCCTGGAGAGGGCCGCTGGCCGGCGGACGTTGCACGGCCCGTGCCGGGCGGGCAATGCCGCAGCCGGGCGATTCTGGAAAGCCCCACCCCGTCCGGACGAGGGGAGCGGGCAATCTGCCTAATTTGCAGGCAGTTCGTGCCGGTGAGATTGCGCGGGCGGGCTGACGACCCCATTATGGGCGCAACCCTTCACGGGCCCGGCCCGCACGGGGTTCGCCCGGCGGCCTCGGGCGCCGCCCACCGGAACGCACCAGGCCCGCATGAACGCCCAACTCCATCCCGCCCTGAAGCCGCAGAACGCGCTGCTGTCCTCCACCGGCACCACGGTGTTCACCGTGATGTCCGCGCTGGCGGTGCAGCACGGGGCGATCAACCTCGGCCAGGGCTTCCCGGACTACGAAGGGCCGGAGCCCGTGCTCCGCGCCGCGGCGGATGCCCTGCTGGACCACCGCAACCAGTACCCGCCCCTGACCGGCGTGCCCGAGCTTCGCCAGGCGGTGGCCGAGGCCAACCGCCGCTTCTACGGGCTGGAGATCGACCCGGTCTCGGAGGTCGTGGTCACCTCCGGCGCCACGGAAGCCATCACCGCCTGCCTCATGGCCGTGCTGGATCCCGGCGACGAGTGCGTGCTGATCGAGCCGCTCTACGACACCTACCTGCCGGTGGTGCGGATGCTCGGCGCCATCCCGAAGCTGGTGCGCCTGACGCCCCCGAAGTGGGAGCTTCCCCGCGCGGAGCTCGCCGCGGCCTTCGGCCCGCGCACCAAGGCCATCCTGCTCAACTCGCCGATGAACCCGGCCGGCAAGGTCTTCACCGCCGCCGAGCTGGCCTTCGTCGCCGACCTCGTCCAGCGCCATGGCGCCTATGCCGTGTGCGACGAGGTCTACGAGCACCTCACCTTCGACGGCTGGTCTCACATTCCGCTGATGACCCTGCCGGGCATGCGGGAGCGCTGCATGCGGATCAGCAGCGCCGGCAAGACCTTCAGCCTGACGGGCTGGAAGGTGGGCTACATCACCGCCGACAAGTCGCTCGCACCCAACGTGGCCAAGGCGCACCAGCTCCTGACCTTCACCACGCCACCCAACCTCCAGCGGGCGGTGGCGGTCGGCCTCGGCATGGACGACGCCTATTTCGCCGGCCTCTCCACCTCGCTCCAGGCCAAGCGGGACCGGCTGGCGGCGGGGCTCTCGGCCCTGGGTTTCGCGGTGCTGCCCACCCAGGGCTCCTACTTCGTGACCGCAGACTTCCGTCCTCTCGGCTTCACCGGGGACGATGTGGCCTTCTGCCGCCACATCACCGAGGCCGCCAAGGTCACAGCCATTCCCGTCTCGGCCTTCTACGCGGGGGAGGGGGCACCGAACCACTACGCCCGCTTCGCCTTCTGCAAGGCCGATTCGGTGCTGGACGAGGCGCTGGGCCGCCTCGCCGCGTGGAAGGAAACCCGCCGCGGCGCCGAAGTCCGGGCCGCCGGCTAAGGTCCCGGCCCAAATGTCCCGGTTGACGGAGGGCCGTCCCGCACCCTAAACCGCGCCGCGGGCTGGAACCGGCGGTTCCAGCAGTATGGCGGCCTTAGCTCAGTTGGTAGAGCGTCGGCTTGTGGTGCCGAATGTCGCGGGTTCGAGCCCCGTAGGTCGCCCATTCCCTTCCTTGCCCGTGTTGACAGCGCCCGCGCTTCCTTCAGGACTTGCGCCCCGAAGGAACCGGAGGAACGCCGTGCAACTCTCCCTCGAAGGCCGCCGCGCCTTGATCACCGGCGGCTCCCGCGGGCTCGGCCTCGCCATGGCCCGGGCCTTTGCCGGGGCCGGCGCCCGGGTCGCCATCGTGGCGCGGGACCAGGCCTCCCTGGCCGAGGCCGCCGCCGGCCTGCCCAACGCCGCGCCCGTTTCCGCCGACGTTTCCACCGCCGATGGCTGCGGGCGCGCCTTCGCCGCCGCCGAGGCCGCGCTGGGCGGGATCGACATCCTCGTCAACAACGCCGGCACCTCCCGCCGCGCCCCCTTCGCCGCCATCACCGACGCGGACTGGCAGGCGGACCTGGACCTCAAGCTCTTCGCCGCCATCCGCCTCACGCGCCTGGCCTGGCCCGGCATGGCGGAGCGCCGCTTCGGGCGGGTGATCAACGTGTTGAACACCGGGGCCAAGGCGCCGCCCGCGGGGGGCGCCCCCACCGCCGTCTCCCGCGCCGCGGGGCTGGCCCTGACCAAGGTGCTGGCGGGGGAGGGGGCGCCGCTCGGCATCAACGTCAACGCCCTGCTGGTCGGCAAGATCGACAGCGACCAGTGGGTGCGCCGCCACGCCGCCGCCCCCGAGGGGCGAAGCTACGAGGAATGGAAGGCGGAATCCGGCCGCGCCATTCCCATGGGCCGCATGGGCCGGGCGGAGGAGTTCGCTGCCATGGCCCTGGCGCTGGCCTCCCAGCCCGGCGACTACGTCACGGGCACCGCCATCAACGTCGATGGCGGCCTCTCGCCCGTCACCTGACAGGAGCGCCACTCGTGGAGAAAACCGTCGGAATCGCGGGGCTCGGCGCCATCGGCCTGGAACTGGCCCGGCGGCTGGACGCGGGCGTGGAGGGCCTGCGCCTCGTCGCCGCCTCGGCCCGGGACGGCGCGAAGGCGGAGGCGAGCCTCGCCGGCTTCCGCCACCCCCCGCGCCTGGTTCCCCTCGCCGCTCTGGCCGAGGAAGCCGAGATCGTCGTGGAATGCGCCCCGGCCGCCGTGTTCGAGCAGGTCGCGCTGCCCGCCATCGCGCGCGGGCGGATCTTCGTCCCCGCCTCGGTCGGCGCGCTGCTGCCCCGCATGGAACTGGTGGCGGAGGCCCGGCGGACCGGTGCGCGCATCCTGGTGCCCACCGGCGCCCTCCTCGGGCTGGACGCCGTCCGGGCCGTGGCGGAAGGCCCGGTGGAAAGCGTGACCATCGAGACCCGCAAGCCGCCGCGCGGGCTGGAAGGCGCCCCCTACCTGGCCGAACAGGGCCTCGACATGGGCGCGGTGGTGGAACCCACGCTGATCTTCAGGGGCAACGCCCTGGAGGCGGCGCGGGGCTTCCCCGCCAACGTCAACGTCGCCGCCGCCCTGGCCCTGGCCGGCATCGGGCCGGAGCGCACCACCGTCGAGATCTGGGCGGTGCCCGGCCTCGCGCGCAACACCCACACCATCCGCGTGGAGGCCGGGGCCGCCCGCCTGCTCATGACCGTGGAGGGCGTGCCGAGCGAGACCAACCCCCGCACCGGCAAGCTCACCCCCCTCTCGATCCTGGCCCTGCTGCGCGGCCTCGTCTCGACGCTCCGGGTCGGGAGCTGATCAGCCCCGCCGTGGAAGCTGCCGCTCCACCATGGTCGCCCACCAGGAGGCGCCCAGGGGCAGCACCGCGTCGTTGAAGTCGTAGCGGGGGTGGTGGACCTGCGGGTCCTCCGGCGAGCGCCCGGCGCCGAGCATGAGGTAGGCGCCGTCCTTGGCGTTCAGCATGAAGGAGAAGTCCTCGCCGCCCATGGTGGGCTTGGGGAGGCGTTCCACCTTCGCATCGCCCGCCACGGCGCGGGCGGCCTCCGCGGCCAGGGCGGTGCTGGCTTCCTCGTTGATGGTGGCGGGGTACATCCGGTCGAAATGCACCTCGGCCTCCGCGCCATAGGCGGCGGCGATGCCGGTGGCGAGGGCGCGCACCTTGCTCTCCAGGATGTCGCCGACCTCCGGCAGGTACCAGCGCGCCGTGCCGCGCAGGTTCACCACCTCGGGGATCACGTTGAAGGCCATGCCGCCCTCGATCTTGCCGATGGTGATCACACCCGCCTCCACCGGCTCCACGTTGCGGGCCACGATGGACTGGAAGGCGGTGACGATCTGGGAGGCGATGACGATGGGGTCGTTCCCCTGGTGCGGCATGGCGCCATGCGCGCCCTTGCCGGTCACGGTGATGCGGATGTCCGCCACCGCCGCCATCACCGGCCCCACGCGCCACAGGAAGGTGCCCTCCGGCGCGCCAGGCCAGTTGTGCAGGCCGAACACGCGGTCCATCGGGAAGCGCTCGAACAACCCTTCCTTGACCATCACCTCGCCGCCGCCGCCCATCTCCTCGGCGGGCTGGAAGATCATAAAGGCCGTGCCGGAGAAGTTTCGCGTTTCCGCGAGGTAGCGCGCGGCGCCGAGCAGCATGGTGGTGTGCCCGTCATGCCCGCAGGCATGCATCACGCCCGGCGTCACGGAGGCGTGCGGCACCCCCGATTCCTCGTGGATCGGCAGGGCATCCATGTCGGCGCGGAGCCCGATGGCACCGCCCTCGCCGCGCCCCCGGATCACGCCGACCACACCGGTGGTGGCGATGCCGGTGATCACCTCGTCGCAGCCGAACTCCCGCAGCTTCTCCGCCACGATGCCGGCGGTGCGGACCTCCTGGAAGTTCAGCTCGGGGTGCTGGTGGAAGTCGCGGCGCCAGGCCGTCATGTCGTCGTGGAATTCGGCGATGCGGTTGATGATCGGCATGGGGTCTCCGTTGCGGGGTTCGGGCGGATGGTGAGGGCGCGCGGCCAGGGTGCCAAGCCCGTCAGGCGGCCCGGCGCGCGAAGGTGAGGCGAAGTCCTTCCTCCAGGCCGATCGGGTCCACGCCGAGCAGCGCGCGCATGGGCCCGGTGTCGAAGGCCTTGTCCTCCGTCAGCCGGCGCAGCTCGGCGGCGCGGATGCGGGGCAGGCGGGGGATGATCCGCAGCAGGGGAACAAGCGCCACCAGCGGCGCGAGCGGCAGCGGCACCACGCGCGGCGCGGCGAATCCCGCCGCGCGGCAGACCGCGCGCAGGAAATCGGCATAGGGGAGGGGCTCGGGCCCCGCCACGACCACGGCCCGTGGCCCGTCCCACTCCCGGCGCAGCGCCGAAACCAGGGCCCGCGTCACGTCGGATTGGTGGACCGGCTGCACCAGCGAGGCGCCGCCGCCGGGCAGGGGCGCGATGGGAAGGCGGCGCAGCAGGGCCGCCAGGCGCTGCACGTTGTCCTCTCCTTCCGCGCCGTAGATCATGGTGGGGTGAAGGATCACGCCGGGCCGGCCGCTCTCCATCAGCGCGGCTTCGCCGCGCCGCACGCCGTCGCCATGGTCGTCGGCCCAGCGGGAAAAGCGGCGCGTGCTGCCCATGAGCACCAGCGGCGCGCCCGCCGGGGCCGCCTGCAGGATCGACGGGGCGTGGCGGGCATGGGCGCAGGAGACCACCCGGGCCGCGCCCGCCAGCGCGTCTTGCAGCGCCGCCGTATCCCGCAGGTCCGCCAATCGGGGCTCCCCGAACAATCCGGTCGCGGCCCAGCGCCCGGCGTCGCGCACCACCGGGCGGAAGGGCAGGCCCTCGGCGGCCAGGGCCCGGCAGAGTGCCGCCCCCGACCGGCCGGAGGCGCCGATCACGGCGATCGGTGGCTGGTTCATCGGCATGTTCCCCAGCCCCCGCGGTCCAGATGGAAGTGGTCGTGATGGGCGGCGTTGTAGTCCGGCCCCAGCACCGTCGCGAAGACCTGGCAGGCGGCGCTCCGCACGCTGCGCAGGAAGGCCCCGGGCGGGCCGGGCGCCGTCCAGTCGCGCGGCAGGCCGACGGTGCGCCCGTCGGCCAGGGTGAAGCCCGCCACGTCCAGCGCGTTGGCGGTGGCGTGCTGGCTGCGCCGCCCGCCCTCGCGCCCATAGACGTTGCGGCAGTTGTAGGCGCCGAGGTGCCGAACCCCAATCACCCGCTGGCCGAAGGCCTCCACGGCGGCGGGCTGCAGCCCGTGGCGCTCGAACACCACCCAGGCCGCGGCGATGGGGCAGTTCACCACGGGCGGGGAAGGGGAGAAGCGAAGCTCGCCCGGCATGCGGACGGGCTCGGCGATGCCGCAGCCGTCCTGCGCGGGTTGCGGCGGCAAGGACTGGAGCGGAATGCCGGAGACGGCGAAGGCCGCCAGGCAGGCGCCCGGCTCCCGGTTCATGCGGGACAGCTTGTACCGGGTCAGCAGGCCCGGCGGCGCCCGAAGGTCCAGCGGCGCCGTGGGGTCCCAGGCGGGCGGCAGCACCACGGCACGCGGCAAGAGCATCAGCAGCGCGGCGATCAGCGGGAAGAGGAGAAGGAGGAACCAGCGGCGCATCAGCGTCCCAGATGGGTGCTCCGGCACGGGGAAAGCAGGGGCGGAAGGATATGTGGTATCATGATACCACATATGTTTTCCTTGACGCCCGCCGGCATCCCGGCCATATGCGGCCCACATTTCTGACTGAACACACGGATCATGCTGCAAACCCAGACCCGCTCGATCAAGCCGGCGGAGGTCCAGAAGAACTGGATCCTCATCGACGCCGACGGCCTCGTCCTCGGCCGCCTCGCCGCCATCGTGGCCGACCGCCTGCGCGGCAAGCACAAGACCACCTTCACCCCGCATGTCGATTGCGGGGACCACGTGGTCATCATCAACGCCAAGCGTGTGCGGGTGACCGGCAACAAGGCCGAGCAGTCGATCTTCTACTGGCACACCGGCTATGCCGGCGGCATCAAGGGGCGCTCCATCCGCGCCGGCCTCGAGGGCCGCTTCCCCGAGCGCGTGCTCGAGAAGGCCGTGGAGCGGATGATCACCCGCAACAACCTCGGCCGCGCCCAGATGCGCAACCTGCACGTCTATGCCGGCGCCGAGCACCCGCATGCCGGCCAGTCGCCCCAGACGCTGGATGTCGGTTCGATGAACCGCAAGAACCTCGCCGTCGCGAAGAAGGCCGCCTGAGCATGAGCGAGACGACCGCCACCACCGCCACCTCCCTGGCCGATCTCAAGGACCTCGTCGCCGGCACGCCCGCCAGCCCCGAGTCCGCGGCGATCACGCGTGAGCCCAAGCGCGACAGCCTCGGCCGCGCCTATGCGACCGGCCGCCGCAAGAACGCCATCGCCCGCGTCTGGATCATGCCGGGCAAGGGCACGGTCACGATCAACGACAAGCCCGCCTCCAAGTACTTCGCCCGCCCGGTGCTGCGCATGCTGATCGCCCAGCCCTTCCTGGTGGCCGACCGCTACCAGCAGTTCGACGTGTTCTGCACGGTCGTCGGCGGCGGGCTTTCGGGCCAGGCCGGCGCGGTGCGCCACGGCCTGTCCCGCGCGCTGACCAACTACGAGCCGGGCCTGCGCCCCATCCTCAAGAAGGCCGGCTTCCTGACGCGCGACCCGCGCGTGGTCGAGCGGAAGAAGTACGGCAAGCCGAAGGCCCGACGCTCCTTCCAGTTCAGCAAGCGCTGACGCCGGGCGGGTCCGGCGCCACGCCGGTCCTGCGCAGGACTGTTCATCGGAGGGGCGGCCCGCAAGGGCCGCCCCTCTTGCGTTTCCAGCCCCTCCAAGCCCCAATCCGACCCTCCGAGGAGAGCAAGATGGCCCAAGGCAGCATCCCCAGCGTCTTCATCGACGGCGAGTCCGGCACCACCGGCCTCCAGATCGTCGAGCGCCTGCAGGGCCGATCCGACCTCGCCCTCCGCTCGCTGCCGCCGGAGCACCGCAAGGATCCCGCCGCCAAGCGCGACCTCTTCGCGGAGGTGGACCTCGTGATCCTCTGCCTGCCCGACGCCGCCGCGAAGGAGGCCACGGCGGTCGCTGCCGGCCTCGGCGCCCGCGCGCCCCGGCTGCTCGATGCGTCCACGGCCCACCGCGTGGACCCGGACTGGGTTTATGGCGTGCCCGAGCTCGCCCCGGGCCAGGCCGCGCGCATCGCCGCCGCGCCGCGCGTGGCCAATCCCGGCTGCTACCCCACGGGCGGCATCCTGCTGCTCCGCCCCCTGGTGGAGGCAGGCCTCCTGCCGCCCGACTACCCCGTCACGGTGAACGCCGTCTCCGGCTATTCCGGCGGCGGCAAGGCCATGATCGCCGCCTATGAGGAGGCCGGTGCCCCCGCCTTCGAGCTTTACGGGCTGGGCCTGGAACACAAGCACCTGCCGGAGCTCCAGCATTACTCCGCCCTCACGCGCCGCCCGATCTTCGTGCCGAGTGTCGGGGACTTCCGGCAGGGCATGCTCGTCTCCGCCCCGCTGCACCTCGATTTGCTGAACGGGCGCCCCTCGCCGGCGGCGCTCGAGGCCGCGCTCGCCTCCTATTATGCGGGCCAGGAGTTCGTGCGCGTGGTTCCCGCCGAGCCCGGCGGAAAGCTGGAGCCGGAGGCGCTGAACAACACCGACCTCGTCGAGCTGCGCGTCTATGGCAGCGAGGCACGCGGCCAGGCGGTGCTGGTCGCCCGGCTGGACAACCTCGGGAAGGGCGCCTCGGGCGCGGCGGTGCAGAACATGAACCTCATGCTTGGGCTCGAAGCCGCGAACCGCATGGAGCGCGCGGCATGAGCGGGCCGCTTTTCCCGTTCAAGGGCAAGTGGCCCTCCATCCATCCCAGCGCCTTCGTCGCCCCCACCGCCTCGGTGATCGGCGACGTGGAGCTGGGTGAGGATTCCAGCATCTGGTACGGCTGCGTGCTCCGGGGTGACACGAACTTCATCCGCATCGGCCCGCGCACCAACATCCAGGACGGCACCATCGTCCACGTGAACGCCGGCACCATGCCGGCGGTGCTCGGCGCGGACGTGACGATCGGCCATGCCTGCATCATCCACGCCTGCACCCTCGAGGACCGTGCCTTCGTCGGCATGGGCGCCACCGTGCTGGACAAGGCCGTGATCCAGGAAGGCGGCATGCTCGGCGCCGGCGGGCTCCTCGCCCCCGGCAAGGTGATCGGACGCAACGAATTGTGGCTGGGCTCCCCCGCCCGGCTGGTGCGCACCATGTCTTCGGAGGAGCGGGCCGGATGGGACCGCACCGCCCCCCATTACGCCGAGCTGGCCAAGGAGCACCGCGCCAGCCTCGAATAGAAAGAGAACACCATGAGGACCGCGCCCTTCCTTTCCCTCCTGTTCGGGGCGCTGGTCCTGGGGGCCTGCGCGGTTCCGGGCGCGGAGCCCGTGCCGCCGGTGCCGCCGCTCGCGGGCTATGGCGGGCAGACGCCGGAGCGGAACGCCATCAGCGGCGCCGCCGAGGCCTTCGGGAACACCGGCGTGCTGCTGGGCAAGCCGGCCGATGCCGCGGTCGCCGTCAGCCGCCTGGAATGGACCACCCTCGCGGTCGGGGCGGACCGCTCCTTCTACAACTTCAGCGCCAACACGCCGCCGGCCCTGTCCGCCGCGCGCTACGAGGTCCGCCGGGCGCTGGGCATCCGCACCGATGCGCCGGCCGCGGCCGTGATGGCCGGCATGGAATCCGCCGCCGCCGCCCTGGCGCGGGGCGATGCGGGCGGCGCCCGCGCCGCGCTGCCGCCGCCCGTCTTCTCCCCGGACACGCTGGCCCGCCTCGGCACCATCACGCGCTTTCCCCAGGCGAACCTGGCCACCCGGCGCGCCCAGCGCGACATCGAGTTCGGGCGCAGCGACGACAAGGAACTGGACTGACACCCCCCTTGCGTGACGCCGGGCGCCCCGCAGGGCATCCTGCGCGCCCAACCGCCCCGGATGCCCCGATGCTGCGACGCCGCGCCCTCTTCCTCATCGCCCCCATGGCCCTCGGCGCGGCGGGGCTGGGCGGCTGCGCGGAACTCCGGCAGCCCAATATCGCCTGGCCACTGCCTCCTGGCCTGCTGCCGCCCGAGCAGGAGGCTGGCCGCGCGGCGGTCGCCGCCCTGGCCCAGGACCTGTCCGGCGCCAGCAACGGCATCCGCGGCGAGCCCGCGCGCATCGCCCGGGCCGCCGGGCTGCTGGAATGGATGGCGGTGGAGCTTGGAACCCCGCGCTGGATCCCCGTGCCCGCCGACATCCGCGGCGGCATCGGCCTGGCGCGGGACGAGATGCGCGGTGCGCTCGGCGCGGACCCGCTGGCCGATTCGCCCCGCATGGCCGCGGCCCTGGCCGCGGCCCACCGCGCGCTGCGCGCGGGCAACCGCCGCGCGGCGGCCGCCGCCCTGCCCGCCGCCCTGTTTCCGCGCGGAGGGGAGGCAACGCTGCTGCGCCTGAACGACCCCGGCCCGCTGCCGCAAGGCGAGATTTCCACCGCGGCCCTGGCCGAGCGCGTCCGGGCGCTGGACGAGGTGAATGGGTGGGGCGCGGACTTCGACTCCCCCGTGCCCGCCGACCGGGGTGGCCGGGGGCCGATCCCCTTCGGTCTCTGAGGGCGGGGGCTCAGTCCCCCGCCATCACCTTGACGTAGCTGCCGGGCGCATCCTCCAGCGCGGGCAGCGCACCCTCGCCGGGCTGGCGGGCGGGAACGGTGGCGCGGTCCTGCGCAGAAACCCAGCGCTGCCAGTCGGGCCACCAGGAGCCCGCAAGCTCGGTGGCCGTCTCGACCCACTCGGTCGGGTCGGCCGGGAAGCCACCCTCGCTGATCCAGTGGCTGTACTTGCCGCTGTCGGGGGAGTTCACCACGCCCGCGATATGGCCGGAGGCGGCCAGGACGAAGCGGACCGGCCCGGAGAAGAGCTGCGTCGCGCGGTAGCTGCTTTTCCAGGGAGCGATGTGGTCCTCCCGTGTCGCCAGGAAGTAGGAGGGCACCTCGATCTCCCGCAGGTCCAGCGCGACCCCGTCCAGCTCGACCCCGCCGGGCTTCACCAGGTCGTTCTGCTGGTACATGCGGCGCAGGTAGAAGGAATGCATCTTCGCCGGCATGCGCGTGGAATCGCCGTTCCAGAACAGCAGGTCGAAGGGGAAGGGCTCCTGGCCCAGCAGGTAGTTCTGCACCACGAAGGACCAGATCAGGTCGTTGGCGCGCAGCATGTTGAAGGTGTCGGCCATTTCCGACCCCTCCAGGAAGCCGCGATGGCTCATCTTCGCCTCGATGGCCTGGAGCTGCTCCTCGTCGATGAAGACGCCGAGCTCCCCCGCTTCCTCGAAGTCCAGCATGGTCGTGAAGAAGGTGGCGGAGGCGATGCGGTCGTCCCCCTTCTTCGCCATGTGCGCGAGGGTGGAGGCCAGCAGCGTGCCGCCGAGGCAATAGCCGATGGCGTTGACCCGCCGCTCCCCCGTCGCCTGCTCGATGGCGTCCAGCGCGGCATAGGGGCCGAGGCGCATGTAATCCTCGAAGCCCATCTCGGCCAGCGCCTCGTCCGGGTTCACCCAGGAGCAGACGAACACCGTGTGCCCCTGGGCCACCGCCCAGCGCACGAAGGAGTTCTTGGGACGCAGATCCAGGATGTAGAACTTGTTGATCCAGGGCGGCAGGATCAGCAGCGGGCGCTTGAGCACCGTCTCGGTCGTTGGGCTGTACTGGATCAGCTCCATCAGCGCGTTGCGGTAGACCACCTTGCCCGGTGTCACCGCGATGTTCTCGCCGATCTGGAACTTGCTCTCGTCGGTCATGTTGATGCGGAGCTTGCCGTGCCCGCGCTCGAGGTCCGACAGCAGGTTGGACAGGCCCTTGAGCAGGTTCTCGCCGCCGGTCTCGGCGGTCCGCCGCAGCACCTCCGGGTTGGTCATCCAGAAGTTGGTCGGGCTCATCGCGTCCACGAACTGGCGCGTGTAGAAATCCAGCTTCTGCGCGGTCTTGGGCTTCAGCCCCTCCGCCCCCTGAACCACGTTGGTGAAGTAGCGGGAGGAAAGCAGGTAGGACTGCTTGATGAAGTCGAAGACCTCGTTCTCGCGCCAGGCGTCGTCCTTGAAGCGCTTGTCGCCCTTCCGCTCGGCGATCACGGGGTCCGCCTGGCCGCCCATCATGCGCCGCGCGGTGTTCTGCCAGAGCGTCAGGTAGTCCTGCCAGAAGCCGATCTGCGCCTGCACGAGTCGCGCGGGGTTGGACATCAGCCGCGTCGTCATCTCCAGGAAGGCGGTGCCGATGTTGAGCGGGTCCGGGCTCGGCCGGCCGTCGCCCGAGCCCTGGCGGCGCAGGAACTCGGCCACGATGCGCTGCCCGCGCTCGGCCACGTCCGCCATGGTGCGGCTCACCACGGCGGGGTCGGGCAGGCGGAGCTTTGGGGCATCGGCGGGCAGGGAGGGCTGCGCCATCGGTGTGGGAGGGGATGCCGGAGCAGCGGGCGCCGATGCCGCGGCCTTCGCGGACGCCGGGTCGGCCGGGACCGGCGGAGGCGCCGGGTGGGCGGAGGGCGGCGTGCCGGCCTGCTCTTGCGGCATGGGAATTACGGGAAGCGGGGAAGACGCCGCCACCGCCATGGCGATGCGCGAGGCCGCGGGCTCTGCGGCCGGCACGGGCGCCTGCGCCGGCGCCTGCGCCGGCCTGGCGCGCACCATGGGCGCGCGCTCATCCCCCGCGGTGCCCGTGTTCAGCGGCGCCGCCTTGCCCTTGCGGTCGGGCGGGGGCCCGGCGGCCACCTTGCCGCGCTGCGCGGCGGGCGGGCTGCCCTGCGTGGTCCCGCCGAGCGCCTCGACCCCGGACTGCGCCACATCCGCCGGGGTCCGGCCGCTCTTGCGCTTCTGGCTCATGCCCGCGTTTTCTCCCTTTTTCGCGCCCCGTGTCCTGCTCAGGACCCGGCCATCCCGCCGAGGCGGCGTTTCGGGCGCCCCGTTCCGTGGCTTCCGCCGGCCGCCAATCTGCGGCAAACCCCCGGATGAGAGGAGCGTGCGATGCGAGAGAGGGCCATGCCGTCCCGGTCGGATGCCAGCCGGTGCGAGGAAGCTAGGGACCAGCGCGGGGTGGCACAAGCGCGCCCGCTTGCAGGGCTGGCCGCCGCGCTCTGCGTGCCGCTCCTGCTCGGAGGCTGCGTCGGCTCGCCCGGCGAGTCGCCCTTCGAGTTTTACCGGCAGATCACGGGGAAGGCGCTGGAGGGCCGCACGATGCCCCCTGGCCTGGACCAGGCCACGCCCAACCTTTCCACCGTGCCGCAGCGCCCGTCTCGCGGGCCGGCCAGCGCGCGGGCGGAGCTGTCCGCCATGCTCGCGGCCAACCGTGCGGCCTCGGTCGCCCCCGTCATGCCCGGCGCCCCGGTGCCGGACCGCCCGGCCACCGAGGGCATGGCCGTGGTGCCGGCCGCCCCGCCCTCGCCGGCGCGGCTTTCGGCCGCGCCCCGCATCGGCACCGGCCCCGCCACCCTGCTGCTGCCCGGCACGGAGGCCCCGCGCATCGAGGAGGCCGCACCCGAGGGGCCGCCGCCCGGGCTCACCGCCCCGGCGGCACCCGATCTCGCGGCGCCACCCAGCTTCCCGTCCATCGCGCCTCGCGGGCGCTGACCGCCACCGCTATCCTCCAACCTCGCTGCCCCAAGAACAGAACGCCGAGCACCCGAAACCATGACCGAAGAGTTCCACCGCATCCGCCGCCTGCCGCCCTATGTCTTCGCGGAGGTCAATGCCGCCAAGGCCAAGGCGCGCGGGGCGGCGGAGGACGTGGTGGACCTCGGCATGGGCAACCCGGACAGCCCGACGCCGCCGCACATCGTGGCCAAGCTGATCGAGGCCGTGCAGGACCCGCGCACGCACCGCTACTCCGCCTCCAAGGGCATCCCCGGGCTGCGGAAGGCACACGCGGCCTACTACGCCCGCCGCTTCGGCGTGAGGCTGGACCCCGAGACCGAGGTGATCGCGACGCTGGGCAGCAAGGAAGGGCTGGCGAACCTCGCCCAGGCCATTTCCTCCCCGGGCGACACCATCCTGGTGCCGAATCCCTCCTATCCGATCCACCAGTTCGGCTTCCTGATCGCCGGCGCCTCCGTGCGCTCCATTCCCTACACGCCCGATGACGAGATGCTGCGCGCGATCGACCGCGCCGTGCGCCATTCCGTGCCCAAGCCCACGGCGGTGATCGTCAACTTCCCCTCCAACCCGACGGCCCTGGTCGCGGGCATCGAGTTCTACCGCGAGCTGGTCGCCTTCTGCCGCCGGCACGAGATCTTCATCCTCTCCGACCTCGCTTATGCGGAGCTGTACTACGGCACCACCCCACCCCCCTCCGTGCTGGAGGTGGAGGGCGCCAAGGACGTGGCGGTGGAGTTCACCTCCATGTCCAAGACCTACAACATGCCGGGCTGGCGCATGGGCTTCGCGGTGGGCAACCCCAAGCTGATCGCGGCGCTGACGCGGGTGAAGTCCTATCTCGACTACGGCGCCTTCACGCCGATCCAGGTGGCGGCCACGGCGGCCCTGAACGGCCCGCAGGACTGCATCGCGGAGATGCGGGCGCTGTACAAGGACCGGCGCGACGTGCTCGTGAAGGGCCTGCGCCAGGCGGGCTGGGACGTGCCATCGCCGGAGGCCTCCATGTTCATCTGGGCCCCCATTCCCGAACGCTTCCGCCACCTCGGCAGCGTCGAGTTCTCCAAGCTCCTGCTCGCCCGCGCGAAGGTGGCGGTGGCGCCGGGCATCGGCTTCGGCGAGCACGGCGACGACCATGTCCGCATCGCGCTGGTGGAGAACAACCACCGCATCCGCCAGGGCCTGCGCGGCATCCGCTCCTTCCTCCAGGGGGACAACGCCGCGCCCGCCATGGACGAGGCCGCCAAAGAGGACACCGTTCGCGCATGACCCGTCCCCTTGCGGTTGCCGTGGCCGGCCTCGGCACGGTCGGTGCGGGCGTGCTCGGCCTGCTGCGCCAGAACGCCGAGATCGTCGCTGCCCGCGCGGGCCGGCGCATCGCCGTCACCGCCGTTTCCTCGCGGGACCGCACGCGCGACCGGGGCATCAGCCTCGACGGGCTGCGCTGGTATGACGACCCCGTGGCGCTCGCCAACGACCCGGCTGTGGACGTGGTGGTGGAAACCATCGGCGGCAGCGAGGGCCCGGCCCGCGCGCTGATCCAGGCGGCGCTGACGGCCGGCAAGCCCGTCGTCACTGCCAACAAGGCGCTGCTGGCCGTTCACGGCGCGGAGCTTGCGGAAACCGCCGCCAGGGCCGGCGTGCCGCTCGCCTTCGAGGCGGCGGTGGCCGGGGGCATCCCCGCCATCAAGGCGATCCGGGAAGGCCTGGCGGCGAACCGCATCACCCGCGTCACCGGCATCCTGAACGGCACCTGCAACTACATCCTGACCCAGATGCGCGAGCGCGGGCGGGAATTCGCGGAAGCCCTGAGCGAGGCCCAGAAGCTGGGCTATGCCGAGGCCGACCCCACCTTCGACGTGGACGGCATCGACGCCGCCCACAAGCTGGCCATCCTCGCGGCGCTGGCCTTCGGCCGCCCGGTCGATTTCGACGCCGTGCACGTGGAGGGCATCCGCGCCGTTTCCGCGCTCGACATCCGCCTCGCCGAGGAACTCGGCTACCGCATCAAGCTCCTGGGCATCGCCTCCTGCTCCGCGGCGGGCGTGGAAACGCGCGTGCATCCCTGCATGGTGCCCGCCGGCCACCCGGTGGCCACCGTGGACGGCGTCTTCAACGCCGTGGTGGCGGAAGGCGACCATGTCGGCCGCGTGGTGCTCGTCGGCCGCGGCGCCGGCGCCGGGCCGACGGCAAGCGCCGTGGTGTCGGACCTGATCGACATCGCCCGTGGCCGCCACACCCCCGTCTGGGGCGCGGAATCCTTCTCCGCCCTTCCCTCCGTCGGCATGGAGCGCCACACCGGTGCCTATTATCTCCGGCTGATGGTGGTGGACCGTCCCGGCGTGATCGCCGATGTCACGGGCGCCCTGCGCGACGCCGGCATCTCCCTCGAATCCATGCTCCAGCGCGGCCGCGCGCCCGGCGAGGCCGTGCCCGTCGTCGTCACCACGCACGAGGCCCGCGAGGTCGCGATGCGCGAGGCCCTGGCCCACATCGCGGCGCTGGACGCCGTTCTCGAACCCCCCGCCCTCATCCGGATCGAAACGCCATGAGCACCACCCGCTCCATCAACCCCGACGCGCCGCTGCAGAGCGACCGCAACCTCGCCATGGAGCTGGTCCGCGTGACCGAGGCGGCGGCCATCTCCGCCTCCCGCTGGATCGGCCGCGGCGACAAGAACAGCGCCGACGGCGCAGCGGTGGACGCCATGCGCCGCGCCTTCGACAGCGTCGCCATCACCGGCACCGTGGTGATCGGCGAGGGCGAGATGGACGAGGCGCCGATGCTCTACATCGGCGAGAAGGTCGGCTCGGGCGGTCCCGAGGTCGACATCGCGGTCGACCCGCTGGAGGGCACCTCCATCTGCGCCCGCGGCATGCCCAACGCCATCGCGACGCTCGCGGTCGCGGAGAAGGGCGGCTTCCTGCACGCCCCCGACATCTACATGGACAAGATCGCGGTCGGCCCCGGCCTGCCCGACGGCGTCGTGCACATCGATGCCAGCCCCAAGGAGAACCTGCGCAACCTCGCCCAGGCGAAGAAGTCCTCGATCGAGGACCTGGTGGTCTGCACGCTCGACCGCGACCGCCACAAGGACATCATCCGCGCCTGCCGCGAGGCGGGTGCGCGCATCATGCTGATCCCCGACGGCGACGTGGCCGGCGTGGTCGCCTGCTCGCAGCCCGAGGCGGGGGTGGACATGTATATCGGCTGGGGCGGCGCGCCCGAGGGCGTGCTGGCCGCGGCGGCGCTCCGCTGCATCGGCGGGCAGATGCAGGGCCGCCTGATCTACGAGGACGACACCCAGCGCGAGCGCGCGAAGTCCATGGGCATCAGCGACCCCGACCGCATCTTCCAGGTCGAGGACATGGCCCGCGGCGACGTGATGTTCTCGGCGACCGGCGTGACCACCGGCGCCATGCTGCGCGGCGTGCAGCGCACGGCGAACCGCGCCATCACCCATTCGATCGTTATGCGCAGCAAGACCGGCACGGTCCGCTACATCGAGGGGCACCACAACTTCAGCGTGAAGCCGAACCTCTTCCTTGCCTGATCTTCCTATCCCCGACGCCGAGGCGGTCCTCGGCGTCGCCAGCAGCGCCACGGGCCGCCGCTGGATCTGGCGCGATGGCGACGCCCGCACGGGCCTCGCCATCGCCCAGCGCCTGGATGTGCCGGAGCTTGTCGGGCGCCTGCTGGCCGCGCGCGGGATCGGCGTGGAGGCGGCGGCGGAGTTCCTGGAGCCGCGGCTCCGCGCCGCCATGCCCGACCCCTCCTGCCTGCGCGACATGGACCGGGCCGCCGCCCGCCTCGCCGAGGCCGTGCGGACGGGGGAGCGGGTGGCAGTCTTCGCCGACTACGACGCGGATGGCGCCTGCGCGGGCGCGTTGACCACCCGCGTGCTGCGCGACCTCGGCGTGCCCGCCACCCATTACGTGCCGGACCGCATCAAGGAAGGCTACGGTCCCAACGCTCCGGCCATCGCGGCCCTCTGCGACGCCGGCGCGACCCTGATCGTCTGCGTGGACTGCGGCATTTCCGCCGGTGTTGCGCTGGCGGCGGCCGAGGGGCGGGCGGATGTGGTGGTTCTGGACCACCACAAGGCCGAGGGCCCGCCGCCGCCGGTCCTCGCCACCGTCAACCCGAACCGGCTGGACTGCGACTCCGGCCTGGGAACACTCTGCGCCGGGGCGATCTGCTTCATGACGGCGGTTGCCCTGCACCGCCATCTCCGCCGCTCCGGCTTCTTCGAGAACCGCCCCGAGCCGCCGCTGCTGGACCTGCTGGACCTCGTGGCCACCGCCACGGTCTGCGACGTGATGCCACTCGCCGGCCTGAACCGCGCGCTCGTGGCCCAGGGGCTGCGCGTGATGGCGCGGCGCGGCCGGCCGGGCATCGCGGCCCTGCTGGAGGTGGCGGGGGTGAAGGACATCCCGACGGCCCATTCGCTGGGCTTCGGCCTCGGCCCGCGCCTCAACGCCTCCGGCCGCATCGGGGAAAGCGACCTCGCCCTGCGGATGCTGCTGGAGGAGGACCCGATCGAGGCCCGGGCCATGGCCGAGCGGCTGGACCAGACCAACCGCCGCCGGCAGGAGGTGGAGGCCGGGGTCATGGACACGGCGCTGCGCATGGCCGAGGCCGCCGTCGCCGCGGGCGATCCCGTGCTGCTGATCGTGGGGGAGGGGTGGCACCCGGGCGTGGTCGGCATCGTCGCCGGCCGGGTGAAGGAGCGCTTCAACCGCCCCGCCATTGTCGCCGGCCTGGCGGACGGGCTGGCCAAGGGCTCCGGCCGCTCCGTGCCTGGGCTCGATCTCGGCGGCGCCGTGATCGCGGCGCGGCAGGCCGGGCTGCTGGAAACCGGCGGCGGGCACGCCATGGCGGCCGGCCTTTCCTTCCGGGCCGAGCGGCGCGAGGCCCTCCACGCCTTCCTGAACGAGCGCCTGGCCCAGGCCGCGAACCTGCCCGGTGCGGCCGCGCTGGTGGTGGAGGGCACGCTGACGGTGGCCGCCGCCAACACCGCCATGGCCGAGCAGGTGGCCCGCCTGGCCCCCTTCGGCACGGGCAACGAGGAACCGGTCTTCGCCATCCGCCACGCCCGCGTTGTGCGCGCCGACCGTGTGGGGAAGGAAGGCGCCACCATACGCCTGTTCCTGGAAGGGGAGGGGGGCGGGCGCCTGAAGGCCGTGTGCTTCCGCGCCAAGGAGGGCCCGCTGGCCGAGCTGCTCCTGAACGCCCGGGGCGTACCGCTCCACCTCTGCGGCGTGCTTCGTGCCGAGAGCTGGAACGGTGAGGTCACCACCTCCCTCCATGTGCAGGACGCCGCGCGGGCCTGAGGCCTTTCGGGTTGTGGCCCCGGCCGCATGGCCTTAACTCGCCCCTGAGCCCCCCACCGATACCTGGGACGGGCAGGGCACTCCCCCGGCCCTGCCCAGGACAGACCGCGGAGTGCCCATGCCGTCCAGCCGTTTCCTGCTTCCCCTTCTCCTGCTCGCCGGGTGCGGGAACACCTATTCCGCCGACACTTACGCCACTCGCGCCGTGCAGCAGGTGAACCCGGTGCAGCAGGGCGTGATCATCGGCGCGCGGGAGGTGGCGATCTCCGCCGATGGCGCGACCGGAGCGGCCGTGGGCGCGACGGCGGGCGGCATCGTGGGCGGTGCGGCCACCGGCAGCAATCTCACCTCCGCCCTGGCCGGAGTGGGCGGCGGGCTGATCGGCGGGCTGCTCGGCACGGCCACGGAGCGCACGCTGAACGACAACCGCGGCACCGAGTACATCGTTCGCCGCACCAACGGCGAACTGGTCAACGTCACCCAGCGCGACGTGCCGCCGCTGCCGATCGGGCAGAAGGTGCTGGTGATCGCGGGCGCCCAGGCGCGGATCGTGCCGGACTACACCGTGCCCGACCCGGCCGCCGCCGCCTCGCCAGGGCAGGCGCCCGCGCTGGTGGAATCCCCCGTGCGCGCCGACCCGCCCCCGGCCGGGGGCGGGGCGCCGGCCACCCCTCGGGCGGAGCCTCCAGCCGTCTCTCCCGCCTCCGCGCCTTCGCCGCGCAGCCCCCTCGTGCCGCCCGAAGCACCGCTGGCTCTCTGAGGGGTGCTGGACGCGAGCAGCGTGGCATTGTAGTGACGCCCCGCCCGCGCCAGATCGGCTGGGTTCGGCCTGTCCCGTTCGTCTAGAGGCCTAGGACGCGGCCCTTTCAAGGCTGCAACACGGGTTCGAATCCCGTACGGGACGCCAGCCGGCGCCGAGTCGTGGGTATTCCGGCTGCTCAGCTATTGCGCCCCACGATCATCCCAGCACCTGCCGGTGAGGGGCGGGTTGTGGATGCACGATCAGTCCAAGGTGCGATGAACGTCATCCCTCATCATCTTCTTCCCGCCTCATCTCCGCCCGAAATCGTGGTGGAACGCAGGGGGCCGGGTTCCGCCGGTTGGGGCTGGCGCCTCACGCGGGACGCGGAAACCTACAGAACCGGTCCGGGCGGTTACCGCAGCGCAGAGGACGCCTTCGCCGCGGCGCAGGCCGAGCTTGGCCGCGGCCATCGCGGGCGCTGATCGCCGCGGTTTCGCCTGCCCCGGTTTCCGCCGTCAGAACACGCTGCAGTCTGTCCTGCATGGAGGAGCGGCACGTCGCCGGTCTCCGTGAGCGGAGGTTCTGCGACCGCGTGCAGGGTGGCAACGCGGCTTCGGGCAGGATCATCATGCCCGCGGTTCTCGCGCTGCCCGGAGCCGCCTTGATGGTGGATGTCGGCCGCGGCGCCGTAACCGGGCTGTAGGCCGGGCGGAATTCAGCGTGGGATCGGTGGGGATCTCCGGCCGATCATGACGCGGTACGATCGGGCGGAGGCGGTGCTGAAGTTTGCGCGAGCACCCGTTGGAGCGGAATGGGTGAGCCGCTTCGATAACGACGAGTTCCCTTCATTCACCATGGTTGCCTGACGTGAAGCCAGCATCGCGGACCTGCGGAGCACTTTGCTGCCGTCCCTCGGTCCAACATGACCTGGCGAAATGAGGCCTGCGATCCCGCGGATAAAACTGACTTGTTTTGATCCGGCTAGATTTATCTTTCCCGATCCGCAAGGTCTTGCTCTGTTTGACCCGCACACCACGCGGTCGCTATCGCGCGCCGGATTCCGAAGTCGCCTCCCCCATTATCGCGCCTGAGTTTCTGGTCTTCCGAAGTCTGACTCGGTGCTGCGCTCCATTGGTGAGCGAACGGCACGCTCCGGCGGCCTGAGGCGCAATCTCCACGCGCGGGAAATGCACGGAGAAGGAGGAACTCGCACCGCTCCCTGCCGAACCACGGCTTGCTCAGCAACAGACGGCACCAGGGTCGCCAGGGTCCGTCCACTCATTTCATGATGCGACTGATCGCGTACGCTCACTGGAGATAATGTGCTTTTTCGGCGCGTGTCTCCCGTCCGTGGGAGGCGAGATCCGAGATAACACTCCCCAATCATCAGGCGAGCCAGACAGGCGACTAAACTCATGGTTGTCTTTGCTCTGAATTTTCTGCCTACAAAACCTCGCAGATGCCGTACACTCACAACAAGAATCATCTTGCCGCTTGGCTTTCCGCAACCCTAGATTGCGGAAACGATCACGCAAAGGCGAATGTTGTGTCCATTGATTTGGCTTCAGCCAAGCTCGACTGGAACCCGGACGAGACGGCGATGCGGCTTCATGTCGTGGAAATGACGGTTGCCGTGATTGCCGCCCGATTGCCGAAGGCGGATCTGGAGGAAGTCGCCTCCTTGCTGGTTTTCGTCGCGAAATGCGCCGAGGGCGCGACGGATCTGACCAACGCGTCTCCGGATCAGCCTAACCTTGCCCTGGCTGGCCATTATGCCACGGAAATGCTGGACCGCATCTCGAAGGTCCGCCGGTCCGGCCGCAGCGCCGGCTCGCGGCACTGAGCCGATGCGGCTGAGCATGATGCATGCGGCCTCCACTTTCCCGCCGCCCCGCCGCCGCAACAGCGCCGAAGGGCAGGAGGAGGCCGAAAGCCTTACCCCCGCTCGCTGCCTGAAGGCGCGCGCGCTTCTCGGATGGAACGAAAGGCAACTGGCCGAGGCGGTGGGCTGCTCTCTCCAGACCATCCGCTACTTCGAGGCAGGAAACGGCCGTCCGCGCAACCGAACCGTTGCCGCCATCGGCGCCGCGCTGGAAAGAGCTGGCATCGCGCCCCTCCCGTAGAGGAATGTCACGAGCCCGGCGCGGCGCAGGGCCGCCAGGGCGGGGCAGGGGGCGGAATGCGCGTCAGGCGTGGGCGGGATGAAGGCCATGGCGCGCTCAGGGCTTTCCTGGCCGCCGCCGCATTGGCCACCACCCCACTGGCCGGTTGCGGCACCCAGCACAGCCTGCCCGCCATCTCCGGCCCGGAACTGGAGGCCGCCGCCCGCGACATCGCCGAAGCGCCGCCCCTGCAGTCCGGCACGCGGACACCCGGTCAGGACGCCGCCATGCTGGCGCGTGCCGCCGCGCGCCTCTCCGCCGCATCCCAGCCCTTCTGTGCGGCCTATCTCGCCCGGGAATGCGGCTTCGAGGTGCTGCTCGATTCCAGCCCCGGTGGTTCCGCCACCATGAGCGCCGAAGCATCGGGCTCGGGCCGCGTGACGGTCAGCGCGGGGTTGCTGCGCACCCTGGCCAACGAGGACGAGATGGCTGCCGTGGTCGCGCACGAGTTCGGCCACCACCTTGCCGGGCATCCCGCGCGCGGCCTGGCGCGTGGCACGGCGGCAGGTGTCGCGGTGGGCGCGCTGGCCGGAGCCCTGATCCCCTTCGGTGGGCTGGCCGCCTGGGCCATCGGGCAAGGGGCGGCGGAACTGGGCGCGGGCGCAGCCCAGCTGGCCTATTCCCGCGAGGAAGAGCGCGAGGCGGATTACCTGGCCGTCTTCCTCCTGGCCCGGGCCGCCTACGATCCGGCACAGGCTGGGGAGGTCTGGATCAGGCTTGCGCCGCGCGGCCGCGCGCAAACGGCGTCCGGCGTGCTGGATCGCCATCCCAGCGAGGCGGAGCGGCTGGCGGCATGGCGCCGCACCGTGCAGGAGGTGCGGACATCCCCCGGCCTGGTTCCCCGGCGCGACGTGGCGGGCTGACGAGGCCCATCGGTGGAAACCAGCGTTGCCTCGGGCGTTGCGGGGAAGCATCGTGAACGTGGGGGAGAGGCGATGAACGATCATGACCTGCCGGCCCGGCAGCGCCACCCGGAGGAGATGCGGGCCAGCGTGCATCTCCGGGCGGGAGCGCTGGCCATCCGCGCGAGGGCAAGCGCCACCCCGGCCGGACTGGTGAGCATCGGAATTCTCGTCTCGACGATCCTGCTTTCCACGGCGGTGCTGGTCCGGGCAGCCCGCCAGCCGGTGCGGCGATAGGGGCGGAGGCTTCCGGGGCCGCTTTCGCGGCGTCGGTTGCGCCGACGCCGCGTCGGCGTCAGGTGCCGAGCCGGCCGGGTGCCATCGCGGCATCCGGGGCCTCTTCCAGCTTCCCGCCAGGCTGCGCGCTCAGCGCCGCCACGGCGGGGGTGCCGGACCCGGCCGGGGAAAGCTCGATGCCTTCCGTGCCTGCCGCTCCAGGCCGGCTGCCCAACCGCCCGACCACGCGGAAGGCGACCAGGGCCGCGGCGCTGCCGAACAGCGCGGCGGCCGCAACCTGGGCCACCAGCACGCCGCCGGGCCCGTGGGCCGAGCCCAGCATAACGAAGGGTATCGTCCCCAGCGTGGCCCTTCCCCAGTTGAACAGGGTGGAAAGCAGCGGTCGGCCGAGGTTGTTGAAGGCCGCATTCGCCACGAACAGCGCGCCGGTGAACAGAAAGCCTCCAGCCAGCCAGGTGCAGAACAGCCGGATCAGCGCCGCCGTCTCCCCCGCCGCCGAGAAGGCCGTCACCACGAGGTCCTGGCAGGCCCAGAGCGCCGCCCAGGCCAGCAGCACGGCGCCGACCACCACCGCCATGCTGTCACGCAAAACCGCCCGCACGCGGTCCGGACGCCCCGCGCCCATGTTCTGCGCCATGATCGGCCCCACCGCACCGCTCAGGGCATAGACGATGCCGAAGGCCACCGGAGAAAGGCGTTCGATGGTCGCCTGGCCGGCGATGGCGGCCGGGCCGAAGGCGGCGATGGCCTGCGTCACCCAGGCCGATCCCACGGGGGTGGCGAGGTTGGTCAGCACCGCCGGCGCCGCCACCGCCATCACCTGCCGGGCATCGGCCAGCAGCGCGCCGGGCTCGATCCGGCCCACCAGCCTGTGCCGCCGCGCCGCCCCGTGCCAGGCCAGCCCCACCAACACGACGCGCGAGACCAGCGCCCCGATCGCGGCACCATCCAGACCGAGGCCCATCGCGAAGATCAGCAGCGGGTCCAGCGCCGCCGTGGTGACGGCGGCGAACAGCGTCACGTTCATCGCCCGCCGTGCGTCGCCCACCGAACGCAGCAGCGCCGAGAGTCCCATTCCCGCAGCCAGCAGCGGCACCGAGGGCACGACGATCACGAGGTAGCGCGCGGCCAGGCGGTGCGTCTCCCCGGTGGCGCCCAGCCAGTTCAGCAGCGGATGCAGGGCCGCCACGGTTGCCATGGCGATCAGCACCATCACCAGCACCATCAGCGCGAGGCCGCTGGCGCCGAGCCGCCGCGCCGCCGCACGGTCCCCGGCCCCGATGGCGCGCGACACCACGGCGCCGAGCCCGATCGACATGCCGATCGCCACCGCGATCTGAAAGAAGCCCACCGCCCCCGCGAAGCCCACCGCCGCCGCCACAGGCTGCTCGCCCAGCCTGGAGATGTAGAAGAGGCCGAGCAGGTCCACGGCAAAGACCGCCACCAGCCCCACCGCGCCGGTGGAGGCCATCACCAGCACGTGCCGCAGGGTGGAGCCCGTGACAAAGCGCGGCGCAGCGGTCGTGGTCGTTCTTGATGGCTTCATGCCCGCCCATACCACGTCGCGCCCCGGTGGCCTCCCGGCCGAAGCGGCTTGTGCGCGGGCGAGGGCCGGTCCAGGCTTTGCCGAACAGGCGTGCCCAACGCGCCGGGACGGAGGAGAGGACCATGAGCACCCGGATCACGTTCCGCGTGGATGGGCAGGACCAGACCGTCACGGTCGATCCGGACATGCCGCTGCTCTACGCCCTCCGCGACGACCTCGGCATGAGCAACCCGCATTTCGGCTGCGGCCTGGCGCAGTGCGGGGCCTGCACCGTGCACCTCGACGGCGCGCCGATCCGCTCCTGCGTCACCCCCACCTCGGCCGCCGAGGGACGTCAGGTGACCACCCTCGCGGGGCTGGGCACGCCCGAGCACCCGCATCCGGTGCAGCAGGCCTATATCGACGAGCAGGTGCCGCAATGCGGCTACTGCATCAATGGCTGGATCATGACGGCCGCCGCCTTTCTGCGGGACAACAGGAACCCCAGCGAGGACCAGATCCGCGAGGCCCTGACCGGGCTGAAATGCCGCTGCGGCACGCACATGGCCATCCTCCGCGCCGTGAAGCGCGCGGCGGCGATCGGGTGAGGGGGCGGGCCATGGGCATCCAGCTTTCCCGCCGCGGGGCGCTCCGCTCCGCTGGCGTCCTTATCGTCTCGGCCGGGCTGCCCGTCTCGCTCGACGCCGTGCTCGCGGTGCGCGAGGCCGCGGCGCAGGGCGTGCCCGTGCCCCCGCTGCCGGGCCAGCTCGATTCCTACATCGCCGTGCACGCCGATGGCGGCGTCACCGCGTTCTTCGGCAAGATCGACGGCGGGCAGGGCCTGGACGTCGCGATCGCGCAGATCGTGGCCGAGGAACTCGACCTGCCGGCGGAGCGCGTGCAGGTCGTCATGGGCGACACGGCGCGCACGGTGAACCAGGGCGGGGCCAGCAACGCCTCGGGCGTGTCACAGGGTTCCATCCCGCTCCGCAACGCGGCGGCGGAGGCGCGGCTGCTTCTGGTGGAGATGGCCGCCGGGCGCCTGGGGGTGCCGGTCGCGGCGCTGTCCGTGGGCGATGGCGCGGTGTTCGTCGCGGCCGAACCCGCGCGGCGCCTCCCCTTCGCCGAGCTCGTCGGTGGCCGCACCTTCAACGCCGAGGTGAAGTGGAACGGCCGCTACGGCAACGACCTGAACGTGGAGGGCCGCGCGCGCCCGAAGGCCATCGCGGACTACAAGGTGGTCGGCACCGCCGTCCCCCGGCGTGACATCGCCGACAAGGTCTTCGCCCGCCACGATTACGTCACCGACATCAAGGTGCCGGGCATGCTGCACGCCCGCATGCTGCGCGCGCCGGTGGCCGGCGCCCAGCCCGTCTCCGTGGACGAAGCCTCGGTGCGCGACATTCCGGGGGCGCGCGTGGTCCGGAAGGGCGGCTTTCTGGCCGTCGCGGCGCCGCGCGAATGGGATGCCATCCGCGCCGCGCAGGCGCTGAAGGTGGAGTGGTCCGCCGCCCCGGCGCCCTTCCCGGACCAGGCCGGGCTGTACGACCACATCCGCGCCGCGCCCGTGACCAAGCGCGCGGTGGCGATGCAACAGGGCGACGCACCCGCCGCCATCGCCGGCGCCGCGCGCGTGATCGCGGCCGAATACGAGTGGCCCTTTCATTCCCACAGCAGCATGGGCCCGGGCTGCGCGGTCGCCGACGTGCGCGCGAACGGCGCGCGCATCTGGACGGGATCGCAGAAGCCCCATGCCGTGCGCGACGGCGTGGCGAAGTTCCTGGGCCTCCGGCCCGAAGCGGTGCACACGGTCTGGGTCACCGGCCCCGGCTCCTATGGCCGCAACGACGCCGGCGACACGCCCTTCGACGCCGCCTTCCTGTCGCGCGAACTCGGGGCGCCCGTGCGCGTGCAGTACATGCGCAACGAAGGGCATGGCTGGGACACGAAAAGCCCTGCCTCCGTGCAGCGCGTCCGCGCCGGGCTGGACGCCGGGGGGCGCGTCGTCGGCATCCAGTTCGAATCCAAGTCCTTCTCCCGCACCAACATCGCGACCAGCGAGGCCGACCCGCGCGACAGCCTGGCCAGCCAGCTCATGGGTGGCGGGCTGAACCCGCAGGACACCTACCTGTTTCCCGGCGACTTCGTGCCGACGGAACCCTATGCCTTCCCCGCCCGCCTGATGGCCTGGGAAACCATCCCGCCGCTGCTGGACCGTGCCTCGCCGCTCCGCACCTCCCACCTGCGCGACCCGCTGGGGCCGGAGCTGATCTTCGCGGCCGAAAGCTTCGTGGACGAGCTGGCCGCCGCGACCGGCGCCGATCCCGTCGAGTTCCGCCTGCGCCACCTGCGGGAGGAGCGCGACATCGCGGTGCTGCGCGCGATCACGGAAAAGGCCGGCTGGCAGCCCCGCCCCGCCGGCCCGAGCGGCATGCCCGGCGACGTGGCCAGCGGGCGCGGCGTTTCCCTCGCCCGGCGCGACGGCACGGTGGTCGGACTGGTGGCCGAGGTGGAGGTGGACCGCCGCTCCGGCAACATCCGCGTCAAGCGCATGGTGGTTGGCCAGGACTGCGGCCTGATCATCAACCCCGACGGGCTGCGCCGCTGCGTGGAGAACGCCCTGGTCTACGGCACCAGCCGCGCCCTGCGGGAGGAAGTGACCTTTGACCGCAACAACGTCACCAGCGTGGACTGGGCCACCTATCCCATCCTCGACATCACCGAGGCGCCGGAGGTGGTGGAGGTCGTGCTGATCAACCGCCCGGACATCCGCCCGACCGGGGCGGGGGAGCCCGCCGTCCGCACCGCCGGTGCCGCCATCGCCAACGCCGTGTTCGATGCGACCGGGGTGCGCTTGCGCCGCGGTCCCTTCACGCCGGAGCGGGTGAAGGCCGCCATGGCCGGTGCTTAGGGCCGGGATGCACGCGATGCGCGCCGCCCTCGTCCTCCTGGCCGTCCTCCTGCCGGGGGTGGGCGCGGGCGCGCAGACCGCCGCGCGGCTGGGGGAGGGCGGGCCGCCAACCACCATCCTCACCCCAGGGCGCGAGACCCGCAGCATGGGCACCGGCGCCGCACCAGCGACGCGCAGCCCGGTTTCCACCCCCGCCGCCTCCGCGCCCTCGGCGGGTGGGGAACGCGCGCCGGGCCGCGACCCCGGCACGGCACAGCGCCCGACGCCGGACCAGTCGCGCTAGGCGTCGCTACTTGATCGGCGGCTTCGGCAGCACCGCCTCGCCGGGCTCCATGGTGAAGGTGTGGTCGAGCGAGAACCACGGTGCCGTCACGTCGGGCCTGGTGGGATGCGGCTCTTCGTGGCGGCGGTAGTCGCCGATCAGCGCGCGCGTGACGCCGAACTGCACGTCCGTTTCCAGGTAGGGATCGTCGCCGACATAGACCTGCGAGGTGAGCGTCTTGAACCCTTCCTTGAACACCAGAGCGTGCACATGCGCGGGACGGAAGGGATGGCGGTCCTGCGCCTCCAGCAGCCGCCCGACCACGCCGTTCGTCGGGATGGGATAGCCGGCCGGCTTGATTGAGCGGAACCAGAACCGCCCTGACGCATCCGTGGTGAACTTGCCCCGCAGGTTCATGTCCGCCTGCTCCGGATCCTGGTTCTCATAGAGTCCGACAGGGGAGGAGTGCCACACGTCCACCTCCGCCCCGGGAATGGGCGCGCCCTTCGCATCCTGCACGCGCCCCGTCATGAACAGCGCCTCCCCGGGCGTGGGCGAGCGCAGAAGCGATCCGCCGTTCTCCATCCGCGGCGAGTTGAGCCGCCAGAAGGGCCCGAGCAGCGACTGCGAGGTTTCGGTGTTTCCGCGGTCGCCGTTGTTCAGCAGGCAGACCAGCGACGACACGCCGAGCGAGCCCGACATCAGCACCATCTCGTTATGCGTGTCCGTGGTCAGCTGCCCGATTTCGTTCAGGATCGCGTTGGCCTGGCGGAACTCGGCCTCGCTCAGCCGCACGTCGCGCACGAAGCTGTGCAGGTGCCGCACAAGGGAGAGCATGATCTCACGCATGCGTGGGTCATGGGTGCGCTCCATGACCGCGAGGACGGCCGGGGTCACGTCCTCCTGGCGTTGCAGGATCATCGTTGCGTCTCCTCGCCCAGCGCGCCGCCCTGCGCCCGCGCTGGCATTGATACAGCGGTCGGCGAGAGCCGTGTAGCGTCGGGCTTCCCCCTGACGTTGCGCAGAGCGGAGGAAACGATGCAGCACGGCGCCACTGACCCCATGCCGGCCTGCCGTCCCGCCCACCTCCGGTGCGGTGAGGGGCGCCGTTCGTTGCTCGGCGCCGCGGCTGGGCTTCTGCTTCCGCGCCTGGCCGGTGCGCAAACCGCCTAGCCCAGCCGCCCCGTCAGCATCGTGGTGCCCTTCCCGCCGGGCGGCACGCTCGACACCCTGGCGCGCACGCTCGCGGAGAAGCTTCGCTCCGCGCTCGGCCAGCCCGTGCTGGTGGACAACCGCGCGGGCGCCCCGCGGGCAATGTGGGCGCGAGCCAGGTGGCGCGCGCGCAGCCCGATGGCCGTACGCTGCTCTGCGCACCGCATATGAGCTTCAACGCGGACCTGCTCTATCCCGACATCAACGACGACCCGCGGGGCTTCGAGCCCGTGAGCGTGCTCGCCACCTATCCCAGCGTGATCGTCGGCCGCCAGGACCTGCCCTTCTCCGGCGTGCCGGATCTGCTGGACGCCGCGCGCGCCGGGCCGGACGGCATCACCTACGGCTCGCAGGGCAACGGGCAGATCGCGCATCTCACCTTCAAGATGCTGGATGCCATGACGGGCGTGCGCATGGTGCACGTGCCCTATCGCGGCAGCGCGCCGCTGCTGACGGCCCTGCTTTCGGGAGAGGTGGACATCAGCGCCGACAACCTGCTTCTGATGAACCCGCAGGTCGCGGCCGGGATGCTGGCGGAGGGCCGCCTGCACCATATCGCCTTCGAGCTGCGTGACTGGGGAGCGGTGAAGGAAGCCTGCGACACCCTGGGCGCACGGCGCATCCCGCTGATCTGGGGCCCTGGCCGCCACACGGTGGGCCACAACGTCCACATTTGCCGCCTGGACCCGGACGGCCAGATTCTAGTTCTACACCGAACTGGACCCGATGAGCGACGAGGCCGCCGGTCAACGGGATCGGCGCCCATGGCACCAGGAAACACCCTTGCGCCCGCGGCGCTGGGAGATGGGCCCCTTCACCTCGAACGCCTCGGGCATCCCGACACCTTCGGGATTCCGCGACGCGTGAAGGGCGGGGGCGAGGCCCCCGTCCGGGGTTCAGCGCGCCTCGATGCCGCTGCGTGTCGCCACGATCTCGGAGGTTTCGCAGATGTTCACGCGCATGATCTCCGCGCGCTCACCATTGGCCCAGACCACCTTGAAGTCGTAGTTGCCGCCACGGCCACCGGGATTGTAGGTTACCGAACGGCCGGCGGGGACGACGTTTTCGCCCAGCCGGTCCCGGCCCCAGTCGGATTGGGAGGAAGGTCCGAAGTAGAACTCGTTCACGGCTGCGCCGGAGCTGTTGCGCAGCGTGAAGCGGGTGTCGCATCCCTGTGCGAAGGCCGGGCCGGAGGCGACCGCCAGCAGGGTGGCAGCGATAGCAAAGCGACGGAACATCTGACATCCCTTGTCCATGGTGCTGACGCGCTCTCCGGGAGGCGGGCGTCAGGTTGGCCACGTTACGACCTGCTCCTTAACAAATTGTTGCACTAAAAAAATAGTCTTAACGGGCCGCACCCGGCAGCGCGGACTTCCCCCTTGCGGGTCAGGGGGCGCGCATCTCGGTCGGATTTTGCGTCACGCGGTTGAGCTCCGGGTAGTCCCGCAGCATCGGGGCGCCGTAGAGCGGCTTGTAGGCGCCCTGATGGCAGGTGGTGCAGTTCGCCTTCAGCGGGTCTCCTTCCGGTCCGAGCCGGTGGGCGGGGAACACGGGCTGCAGCGTTTGGATGTAGTTCCTGTTGATGTCGCGCAACATGCCGATGCCGTGCCAGGCCGTCACCCGCTGCGGCGTGCTTTCCTCCCAGGACGAGAATTGCTGGCTGTTGTGGCAATTGACGCAGCCGACGCCGAGCGAGTTGGAGAAATGCATCATCAACGCATAGGTCCACTCCGTCTGCTTGGTGGATTGGTTGTTTCCCGAAGGCAGCGGCGTGCGGCCCTGGATGCGGATGGGCTGGTCGTCCAGCAGGAAGGGCGTGAAGGGATCGAAGGGCAGGGACGACAGGCCCGCCGCGCGGGATGGCCGGTTCTGCCCCGTCGCCACCTCGGCGAAGCCGCCCGCCCAGCTGGTGTTGGCGGGCTGCGTGGACCACACATTCTGCGGCACGGGATTGCCGCGATGGCAGGTGTAGCAGGTCACGCCGGTGACACCGACATGGTTCGCGTACTGCGCGTTGATCTGCTGCGTCATCTGCAGCATCCGCCGCGCCACCACCTTGGTGTAGACCGAGTCCTCGGCGAAGTTCTCGAGGTTGTGGCAGTAACCGCAGCCGCCGCCCTCCACCTTGTCCTCCGGCGAAACCCAGGCCGTCATGGCCTGCATGATGCGCCCGAACTGCCCGGCGCTGAGGTTCCCCAGCACCTGCACGTTCTGGTAGATCTCGGATGCGCGCGGGTCCTCGTCGTCCGCGGGCTCGAGCACCTCCGGCAGCACCTGCAGGGCGGCCTGCACCTCCAGCATGCGCGGGTTGTAGACCAGCTCCATGCCCGTGCCGCGGAATCCCCGCTGCACGGTGAGGACGGGGGGGCGCTCGAAGGTCAGCAGCACCACCGTGGCGGCCACGAGGAAGGCCGCGCCCACCCCGATGCCCACGACCTGCCGGGAGTTCATCGACCGGCTCCCAGGACGGAGGCCGGGTCCACCATCGGCGGATAGACGGCGGGGTAGGAGGGCGCGTAGCCCTGCTTGATGGCCCAGAGATACCAGTTGTCGACCACCGTGCCGGTGAGCAGGATGCCGATCCCGCCCGCGATGGGGCAGAGGACGGCGAACCACCAGGCCCAGCGATGGACGGATTCGAAGGTGGCGTTGAAGCCCATGGTCCAACGCCAGAAGAGGGCGCAGCGCTCATGCGCCGTGCCGCGGTCGATCACCTGCTCCACCTCGCGCTCCGACCCGAAGCGCCCGGCCGCGAGGATGGTCGCGCCGTGCATGGCGAAAAGCAGCGTCGAGCCATAGAGGAAGACGATGGAGAGCGCGTGGAACGGGTTGTAGAACAGGTTCCCGTACCGGATCGAAAGCGCGGCCGTCCAGTCGAGGTGCGGGAAGATGCCGAAGGGCACCGCCTCGCCCCAGGAACCCATGAGCAGCGGGCGGAAGAAGCCGAGCACCAGGTAGAGCCAGATGGCCGCGCCAAAGGCCCAGGCCGTGTGCGTGCCGAGGCCCAGCTGGCGCGAGCGCCGGTAGATGCGGACCCACCACATGATGACGGAGGTGGTCAGGAAGAATCCCGCCAGCAGCCACCAGCCTCCCTCCGCCAGCGGCGGGAAGCTCAGTCCATAGCCCGGCGCCGGCGGCTCGAGCGCGAGCCAGGGCAGCAGCCGGATGAACTGAATGGGATCCCATCCCACCGAGGCCCACATGTTGAGCCCGATGATCTCGAAGGCGACGAAGCCGCAGATCAGCGAGACGAGGCCGCTCCAGCCGAGATAGATCGGCCCCACCTGCGCATCGCCCAGGATGCCCGCGAGGTGGGAGAAGATCGGCTTGCCCTCGCGCGGGCCATCGCCCCTGGCGAAGGGCACGCCGGCATAGGCGGGTCCGCGCACCTGCACGCGGGTGAAGAGGTTCTGGTACTCGATCATGGTGTGTCCTCCCTCAGCCCTGGCGCCAGATCGGCAGGTTCAGCCACCAGCCCCACCATTCCGGCCAGCCGCGGGTCCAGAAGGGGCCGCTGATGACGATGCAGACCGCGCTCCAGAACCCCGCGCTGAGCGCCGCGAAAAGGCCGAGGCGGTGGATGCCGAGCGTGCCGATCGAGTAGCCGATGATGTCCCGGTAGAAGGTGTTCTCGTGCTCCGCGGTCTTCACCGCCTGGCCCTTGCCCGGGTTGAGCGCGGCCAGCACCAGCGAGGCGTGCAGCGAGAGCGCGAGCGTGGTGGTGAAGAAGAAGGTCACCCCCAGCATGTGCGCGGGATTGTAGTGGAAGTGCAGGTACTGGTAGCCGACGTTCGACACCCAATCGAGGTGGCTCCAGATGCCGTAGGGAAAGCCGTGCCCCCAGGCGCCCATCAGCACGGGCCTGACGACCACGAGCGTGACATAGGCCAGGATCGCGAAGGAGAAGGCGACGGGGATGTGCAGCCCCATGCCGAGCTTGCGCGCGATCTCCGCCTGCCGCAGCGCCCATGAGGTGAAGGCACCGATCGCGCAGATCGTGATGATCTGCCAGAGCCCGCCCTCCTTGATGGGCGCCAGCGCGAGGCCGTAGGCCAGGTCGGGCGGGGCGATGCTGATCAGCCAGATGTTGAAGGTGCCCTGCAGCGCCGCGCCGTAAAGGATCAGCAGCGTGCCGAGCAGGCTGAAGAAGGCGGTCGTGACCCCGAAGAACCCGACATAGAAGGGCCCGACCCAGAAGTCGAAGAGGTCGCCGCCGACCAGCGTGCCACCCCTGACCCGGTATTTCTGTTCGTAGCTCAGCATGGCCATCGCCGAACCCTTCTCCCCGACACATCCCGCGGGCGCGGTGGCGCGCGTCGCGGCCGATGGGGCGGCGGGTGGGGACCATCGGCCCATCCGCCGCCCGGTCTCCGGCCCTCAGCGGGCCGGCGCAACGCCCGGCGCGGGCGCCGGGATGGGTGACATCTGCCCGATCGGGGCAGCCGCCCGCCGCGGGCCTTCCAGCCAGTTGAACCGGTCGGTGCTGAGCAGGATGAAGTGGATCAGCAGCGCCAGCGTCAGCAGGAAGGTCGCGAGCGCGACCAGCGCCCGGCGAGGATCGAAGAGCAGCCAGATGCGCCACATGGTGCTGGCCTCCTCAAACGATGAACGAGGTGAGCGTCGTCACCCCGTCGATCATGGCGCGGGCGTAGCCGTTCGGCCCGGGCAGCCAGGGCCGCCACTGCCAAACCAGGAAATGCGCCACGACGGCGATGACGGTGAAGATGAGGAAGCTCATCACGAAGATGCTGTGGAACTCCCTCGCCTCCGGCTCCGTCAGCCCGGACACGGACACATCCCTTCTTTCCATTTCGGCCATTCAGGCTCCCCTAGCTTTGGCGGACTTTCGGCCGCTCGCGCCGCGCAGCTCCCGCGCGGCCAGGATCGCCTTGGCATCGCTGCCGACGACGAGTGTGGGCCCGGCGCTCGCGCCCGGCATCGTTCCCCTGGTCGCGGCCGGGGAAAGCTCGTGGTCGCTCACGCGACCGTCTCCATCGCGGCCTCGGCCAGGCAGCGTGCCGCGCGCGCCGCCGTGACGCGGGCCTCGCCCTCACGCCGTGCCGCGGCCTCAACGCGCTCGCGCCAGCGCTTGGCGGCTGAGATGCGGAGAAGGAAGGGCTCCTGCTCGACGCGCGCCTGCACGAGCGCGAGCGCGTCCGGGTCCCATGAATCGACCTGGGCCGCGCGGGCTGGCGTGGCGTCCACGCGATCGAGTTCGGTGCCCAGCGGCAGGATGTGGAAAAGCGCGTCGAACAGCGCGTTGCAGTATTCCTGCATGAGGTAGGTCGCGCCCGCATAGCCCATGAACGGCGTGCCGGTGGCGCGGCGGATCACCGCGCCGGGGAAGGAGGCCGGGATGTAGACGGCACGGCTTCGTGCTTCCGCCGCGTACATGCGCTCGTTGTAGGAACCGAACAGCACGAGTGCGGGCTTGCTCCGCACGGCATCGCGCACCGCGGCGTTGTCGGTCTTCTCGCCGGGCCTGCGGGCGAATGAGAAGGCGCAGGGCACGCCCATCTCCTCCTCCAGGAAGCGCCGGATCCCCCTTGCATAGGTTTCGGTCGCAACCACCGCGAAGGGCGCGGAGCCGAAGAAATCCTGCGTGACGCTGCGCCAGAGATCCCAGAGCGGCTTCAGCGTCGCGTGCTTCTCGCGCTCGATGAAGGGCTCGGGATCGACGCCCGCGAGTTCTCCCAGCGCGCGCAGGAAGCTGGTGGTGGCGAAGACCCCGATCGGCGCCTGGAGGTAGGGCTGCCCCAGTTCCTCGCAGAGCTTGCGGCCGAACTCGCGGTAAAGGCAGACATTCACCTCGGCGTCACCCAGGCGCGGGATGTCCTCCAGGTGCGAGCCGAGCGGAAAGGTGAGGTTCACCTCGCAGCCTATGCCCTCCACGAGCCGCCGGATCTCCGCGAGGTCGGAGGGCATGTTGAAGGTGCCGTAGATCGGCCCGATGATGTTGACGCGCGGCGTCGTCCCCTCCGGCCGCGGCTTTCTCACCTTCGGGCGCTTCTTGGCTCCGAACTCCGACCAGAGCCAGTTGATGGCCCGGTCCGCGCACTGCCACTGGTCCTCGTCGATCGTGCGCGGGATGAATCGCAGCAGGTTGCTGCCCTGCGGCGTCACGCCGCCGCCGATCATCTCGGCGATGCTGCCTGTCACCACCACGGCCGGAAGGTCAGGATCCTGCGTCGCGTTGGCGCGCCGCAGCGGGCCCTCGGTACCGGTCTTGGAGAGCGCGTCCTCGTCCAGCCCCGTCACCACCACCGGCAGCTCATGCGGCGGCAGCGCGTCGGTGTAGTGCAGCACGGCGGTCACGGGCAGGTTCTCGCAGCCCACGGGGCCATCGATCACCGTGCGCAGGCCGCGCACCGCGGTGAAGGCATAGACGGCGCCCCAGTAGCCGCCGGCCCGGTCATGATCGAGGACGAGCATCAGCTTCCCGTTGCCTCCTCGGCCTTGGCGCGGAGGACCCGCGCGCGCTTCATGCGGTCGCGGAATCCCGGCGGGTCCTGCGGCGGGGTTTCCCAGCCATAGCCGGCGCCTTCCTTCGTGCCGACGCCGCCGAAGAACGACACCATGCGCGAGAAGCGTTCGGCCCCGCGCGTCTGCGCGGTGACGATCCCCGCGAGCGCCCCAGCCCCCGCTGCGCCGAAGAGCGGCCGCGCGGAAACCATGTTGGTGAAGTAGAGCGCGGGCCTCCCTGCCTCCTTCGCCGCCTGCACCAGCGGCGTGGTGCCGAGCGCGAGGTCCGGGCGGACCTCGCGCATCGCCGCCATGTCCTGCTCCAGCGAGGCGCGGTACTGCACGTGCGCGCCGTGCGCCTCCAGCCATTCGCGGTCCGGGTCGCTCCACTCGGTGCGCGGGCAGGCGCTGCCGACATAGGGCACCTCCGCCCCCGCCTCGATCAGCAGCCGCGCGACGAGAAGTTCCGAGCCCTCGTAGCCGGATACCGTGATGCGTGCCTTGATCGGGCTGGCCTCCAGCGCCGCCCGGATGCCCGGCAGCGCGCGCGCCCTGGCATTGCCGATCGCCTCCGCGGGCACGTTCGCCGCGCGCCCGACCGCCTCCAGCCAGGCATCCGTGCCATCCACGCCGACGGGCCCGGACCCGACCACGGGGCGCCCCGCCGTCCGGAACTCCCGCACGGAGGCCGTGTAGAAGGGGTGCAGCGCCGCCGCGACGGTGCAGTCCAGCGCCCCGTAAAGGTCGCGCCACTCGCGCGCCGGCGTTTGCGGCGCGAGCGCCAGTCCCATGGGCGCCAGCAGCGCCCCGATCCCCGGGGGGTCGCCCGGAAACAATTCCCCGACCGGCGCCACCGTGGGCAGGCCCGGCACCTCCCCGCGCGGCCGCGCCACCGGCCCTGCCTCGGCCTCGGACCGCGCCCAGCGCAGCATGGCGGCGGCCAGCACGTCCTTTGCCTCCGCATGCGTCGGCACGCCGAAGCCGGGCACGTCGATGCCGATCACCCGCACGCCGTCCACCTGCTTCGGCAGCAGGTCGAGCGGCACGCCGGAAGCGGTGGGAACGCAAAGGTTGATCACGACGATCGCGTCCAGCTCCTCCAGCCTCGCCGTGGCCATGACGGCATCGCGGATGTCCTCGAAGAGCTTGCCGGTCACCAGCGTCTCGGAGTTGAAGGGCACATAGCCCACGCTCCGCCGCGCGCCGTAGAAGTGCGAGGTGAAGGTCAGCCCATAGACGCAGCAGGCCGAGCCCGAGAGGATCGTCGCGACGCGCCGCATGCGGAGCCCCACGCGCAGGCTTCCGAAGGCCGGGCACATGGATTGCGGCTGGTCGTGCGGCCCGCGCGGGTAGTCCGCGAGCAGCCGGTCCATCGTGCCGCCCTTGCCGGCCGCGCGCGCCGCATTCTGGAAGGTCTCGCGACCTCCGTGGCAGGCGCCTTCATCGGGTGGGGCGGAGGAGGGGAGGGCGTCCATCGTCAGGCCCCCTCGTAGATCACTTCGAGGGAAGGCTTGATGAGCAGCTCCGTGCCGCACATGTCCTCCATCGTCGCCGGTTGCAGAACGACGCCGCGGCCGACCGCCTCGCCCTTGAACAGGCCGAGCAGCGCGTCCTGGGTGAGGGGCGCCGGCCGGATCGGCGGCGCATCCGCCACCTGCCGGGCCAGTTCCTCGAACACGCCAGCCCATGGACTGCCGGGGGTGCCGATGATCTCGTAATTCGCGCTCTTGCGGCGGATGTCGTCATCGGCCGGAATGGCCGCGAGGACGGGGATGCCGACCGCGTCCGCGAAGGCCTGTGCCTCCCCCGTGCCGTCGTCCTTGTTGATCACGAGGCCGGCAACGCCGACATTGCCGCCCAGCTTGCGGAAATAGTCCACCGCCGAGCAGACGTTGTTCGCGACATAAAGGGATTGCAGGTCGTTCGAGCCGACCACGATCACCTTCTGGCACATGTCGCGCGCGATCGGCAGGCCGAAGCCGCCGCAGACCACGTCGCCCAGGAAGTCCAGCAGCACGTAGTCGAAGCCCCAGGAATGGAAGCCGAGCTTCTCCAGCAGCTCGAAGCCGTGGATGATGCCGCGGCCGCCGCAGCCCCGCCCGACCTCCGGCCCGCCCAGCTCCATGGCGTAGACGCCGTCGCGCTTGAAGCAGACGTCGCCGATCCGCACGGTCTCCCCGGCCGCCTTCTTGCGCGACGAGGTCTCGATGATCGTCGGGCAGGCGCGCCCGCCGAACAGCAGGCTTGTCGTGTCGCTCTTGGGGTCGCAGCCGATCAGCAGCACGCGCTTGCCCTGCTGCGCCATCATGTAGCTCAGGTTCGCCAGGGTGAAGGACTTGCCGATGCCGCCCTTGCCGTAGATCGCGATGATCTGCGTCTGCTTCTTCGGCGGTTCCGTGGAGGGGGCGTCCGGCCCGATCGCCGCCTCGAGGCGCAGCGCTTCCGTCATGTCCACGGCCGTTGTGCCGGCGGGGCGCGTCTGGGCGTTCATGCGGCGTCTCTCCAGTCGAGGACCATCTTCAGGCAGGCGGCGTCTTCGAAGGCGGTGCGGTAGGCATCGGCGGTGTCGGCGGCATCCCGCCGATGCGTCACGAGTCCATCCAGCGAGAGGCGGCCCGAGGCGACCAGCGAGACCGCGGCGGCGAGGTCCTCCGGCTTCCATTCGGCCGAGACGCGCAGCCGCGCCTCGCGCAGGAAGGCGGGGGCGAAGGCGAAGGAGAGCGGCTTCGCGTAGAAGCCCGCCAGCACCACCTCACCTTGCGGCCGAAGCCGGCCGATGAGGTCGCCCAGCCCATCCGCGTCGCCGCTCGCCTCGTGGATCCGGCCGTAGTCCCGGCAGGTGTCCTCGTCGGGGTGCAGGACGGCATAGCCCTGCGCCCCCCCGAGGCGGCGGGCGCTCCGCTCCCAGACCGTCGGCGTGCCCCCGGCAAGCACCGTCATGCGTGCCAGGAGGCGGCCGAGCACGCCGTGCCCGACGATCAGCTCCGGCAATCCGCCGGCCAGGGCATGCCGCGCGGTCGCGGCCAGCGCGAGCAGCACGCCGCGCTCCCCCAACCCCTCCGGCAACGGCACGGCACGCGGGCCGGGAACCACCAGCCGCGCCGCGGTGCCGCCGAAGAGGCTCCGCACGGCGCCGAAGCAGCGTGCGCCCGCGACGAACACGCTTTCGCCGGCACGGCGGCCGGAAAGCGGTCCCGCCCGCACGACGCGGCCGACCGATTCGTAGCCGGGAACCAGCGGATAGCCCATGCCCGGAAAGTCCGGCATCGCGCCCGACCACAGCAGCCGCTCCGTGCCGCTGCTGATGCCGCTGAAGGCCACGTCCACGACCACGTCGGCCTCCACGGGCCCGGAGAGTTCGAGGCGTTGGACCCCGATCCGGTGCGGGCTGTTGAGGATGACGGCTACGGTGTCCACGTGGGGACGCCCCTCCTGGCTTGGCCGTAAGTTCAAACTTACATTTACAAGTGTCAACCAAAAATTACAGTGGAGACTCCCGCTCCGCCACCAGCGCGCGCACCAGCAGGGGCAGGCGTGTTCGCCGCGCGGTGACGCGCGCGAAGCCTGCCTGGGCAAGGAACCCGCGCAGCTCTGCCTCGCTTCGCGGCCGCCCCGATCCCATGGCGAGAAGGTAGAAGCCGAAATACGCATCCCCCATGGGCTCGGCGCCCGGCGTACCGGCCATGGGTTCCGCAAGCAGCAGCCGGCCCCCCGCGGGCAGGGCGCGGTGCGCCGCGCGCAACAAATCCATGGCGGCCGCGTCGTCGTGGTCGTGCAGCACGCGGATCAGCGAAATCAGGTCCGCACCCGATGGCAGCGGGTCCGCCCGGAAGTCGCCGCCCACCGCCGTCGCGCGCCGGCCCAGCCCTGCCAGCCGTGCTTCGGCGCGCGCCGCGACCTCCGGCAGGTCGAACAGTATGAGTTGCAGCGAGGCGGCGCGCGCGGCAGCGGCGGCCAGGAAGGCACCATCTCCGCCACCCACATCCAGGAGGCACCGGTGGCGCACGACCTCCGGGAAGGCGTCCAGCACCTCCTCCGCGATCATCTCCTGCGACGCGGCCATGAGCACGGAGTAATCCGCCACCTGGTCGCCGCGCAGCGTTGCGGGGAAGGGCGCGCGCGCGTAGGCCCAGTAGCGGGACAGCGCCGTCTCCTCGCCACTGCCGCGCAGCAGCGCCACGGGATCCGACAGGTCCGCGTAGAGCATCGCGTGATGCTCGATCATGGCGGCGAGCCCTGCGTTGCCGGGCATCGCGGCGCCCAGCGGCCCCAGCCCGAAGCGCCCGCCCCCGCGCCGGTCCAGCAGCCGCAGCGACACCGCGGCGCCGAGCAGGCGCGCGGTGGCCTCCTCCGGCAGCCGTGTCCGCGCCGCGATGTCGGCCAAGGGAAGGGGGCCCTCGCGGAGCATGTCGAACAGCTTCAGCCGGACGCAGGCCAGCAGCACCTGCGAGTAGACGAAGCCCGCGCAAAGATCGAAGAGCGCGCCGGCCCTACGCCGCGCCAGCGCGTGGGTGGGCGGGAAGCGCGCCGCCCAGCGGCGGAAGCGCGGCTCCGCCACCAGCCGGTCCCGGAGCGCCAGCGCCCGGTCGCGCCAGGAGGCCCGCCCGGCAGCAGCCATGGCGAAGTCCATTCAGGCCGCCACCCGAGGCACGCGCAGCGGCATCAGGCGTTTCACCTCCTGCCGCACCAGGGCGCGCAGGGAGGCCGCCCCCGGGCAGGCGGGAACAGCCTCCGCCGCCAGCGCCGCCATGTGCTGCAGCCGTGCGACCGCGCCGTCCACACCGAAGGAGCGAACCGCGTTGGGCCGCCCCAGCGCCGCGTCGCGGCCGACGGGCTTGCCAAGCTCCTCCTCCTCCGACAGTGCGTCCCGCAGGTCGTCCGCCACCTGATAGGCCTCGCCCAGCGCGGCGCCGAAGGGCCGCCAGACCTCCTCCGGAACCCCGCAGGCGGCCGCGCCGGCGACGGCGGCCGCCGCAAAGAGCGAACCGGTCTTCTGCTGCTCGTAGACGGACAAGTCCGCCTCGGGCTCGCATTCCCATGCCTGCCCCGCGGCGATGCCAAACGGGACGCCGGAGGCGCCGCAAACCACGTCCAGCAGCACCGGCAGGCGCGCGGGCGCCGCCGCCGCCCCCTGGAGCAGCGCCTGGAACGCCAGCACGATCAGGGCATCGCCCGCCAGCACCGCCAGCGGCTCCCCGAAAGCGCGGTGCACGGAGGGGCGCCCGCGCCGCGTGGCCGCGTCGTCGAAGCAGGGAAGGTCGTCATGCACGAGGGAGGCGCAGTGCAGCAGCTCGATCGCGGCCGCGGCGGCCTCGGCCAGGCCGGGCACCGCCCCGCCATTGGCATCGGCCACGGCGAGGCAGAGCCGTGGCCGCACGCGCGCGCCGCCCGGAAACACCGCGTGGTGCATGGCCTGCGCCAGCCCCGGCGGGCAGCCGCGCGCCCGCGAAAGCCCAACCGCCGAGGCCAGGCTGCGCTCGATCCGGTTCGCTGCGTCCAAGGTCGCCTCCTCCTGCCACAATCGTCCAAACGAGTTGTCAATATGAGTGTCAATCTGTATTGACGGCGTGGTCAACAAGGATCGGTGGCTTGGTGGATCGCGTCGCGGTGATCGGGGCAGGGATCGGCGGGCTCTCGGCCGCCGCGCTGCTCGCGCGGCAGGGCCTCGCGGTCACGGTGCTGGAACGCGCGGCCGCCCCCGGCGGCAAGCTGCGCGAGGAGCATGTCGGTGGTCGCCGCCTGGATGCCGGGCCGACGGTCTTCACCATGCGCTGGGTGTTCGACGAGCTGTTCGAGGCGCTCGGCACCGCGCTCGATTCCCACGTCACCCTCGCGCGCGCCGATGTGCTGGCCCGCCATGCCTGGAGCGCCGCCGAGCGCCTCGATCTCTTCGCCGGACCTGCGCGCACGGCCGAGGCGATCGCCGCCTTCGCCGGTCCCGCCGAGGCGCGCGGCTTCCGCGAGTTCTGCGCGCGCGCGCGCAGCACATACCGTACGCTGGAGGGCCCCTTCATCCGGGGGATGCGCCCCACCCCGCTTTCCCTCGCCGCCTCCGCGGGCCTGTCGGGCCTGGGCGGGCTCTGGCGCATCGCTCCCTTCACGACGCTGTGGAAGGCGCTGGGCGAGCACTTCACCGATCCACGCCTGCGACAGCTCTTCGGCCGCTACGCCACCTATGTCGGCGCATCCCCCTTCCTGGCGCCCGCGACGCTGATGCTGATCGCCCATGTGGAACAGGAGGGCGTCTGGCTCGTGGAAGGCGGCATGCACCGCATCGCCGCCGCACTGGCCGCGCTGGCCGAGGCGGAGGGCGCCACCTTCCGCTACGGCGCCGAGGTGGCGGAGGTGACCGTGCGGGGCGGCCGCGCCGCCGGGGTCCGGCTGTTAAACGGCGAGGCGGTCCCGGCGAATGCCGTGGTCGCCAATGCCGATGCCGCGGCGCTCTCGGCCGGCCTGTTCGGCGCGGGCGCGGCCCGGGCCGTGCCGCGCCCGGGCGGGCGCTCCCTTTCCGCCGTGACCTGGGCCATGGTGGCGGAGGCCGGGGGCTTTCCGCTGGCCCGCCACACCGTGTTCTTCTCCGCCGATTACGCCGCCGAGTTCCAGGACCTCCTCGGGCGCGCGCGCCTGCCCGCCGCCCCGACCGTCTATGTCTGTGCCCAGGACCGAGGCGACGACGCTGCGCCGCCCGCGGGGCCGGAGCGCCTGCTGGTGTTGGTGAACGCGCCGCCGACCGGCGATGCGAACCCATTTCCCCCCTCGGAGATCGCACCGTGCGAGACAGCCGCCTTTGGCCTGATGGAGCGCTGCGGCCTCACGCTGCGGCGCAGCGGCTGCACGGTGACGACCCCGGCCGGCTGGGCGAGCCGCTTCCCGGGCACGGGCGGGGCGCTCTACGGGGCGCCGCCGCATGGCTGGGCGGCGAGCTTCAGCCGGCCGGGTGCCCGGACGGCCCTGCCGGGCCTCTACCTGGCGGGGGGCAGCACGCATCCGGGGGCGGGGGTGCCCATGGCCGCGATGTCCGGCCGGCTGGCGGCCGCGAGCCTGCTGTCGGACAGGGCGGCGGGGGGCAAGGCCCGGTGACGCCCCTCGACGGTCTGGACTTCGGCCGCCCCGTCGCGCCCGGCGGCTATGCCTGGTGGTACATGGACGCCCTCAGCGACGACGGCCTGCACGGGATCACGGTCATCGCCTTCCTCGGCAGCGTCTTCTCGCCCTGGTACGCGCTGGCCCGGCGCCGCGACCTCCTGGCTGACCCGCTGAACCACGCCGCGGTGAACGTCGCGCTTTACGGCACGAAGCGGCGCTGGGCGATGACGGAGCGCCCGCGCCGGGCGGTGCAACGCGATGCGCAACACCTTTCTGTCGGCCCCAGCAGCCTGGAATGGGACGGCACCGCCCTGATGATCCGGATCAACGAGGTCGCGGCGCCCATCCCATCCCGCCTGCGCGGGACGCTGCGCGTTCTTCCGGCCGCGCTGAACCGCCGGGCCTTCCACCTGGACCCCCGGGGCTGCCACCGGTGGTCTCCCCTCGCGGCCGTCGCGCGCGTGGAGGTGGAGCTGGAACGGCCTGCCCTCCGCTGGTCGGGGGCGGCCTATTTCGACACCAACGAGGGCGATGCTCCGCTGGAGCGGGACTTCGTCGAATGGGACTGGTGCCGTGCGCCCGGGCCGGACGGCACCGCCATCCTCTACGAGGCGCTGCGGCGCGACGGGAGCCGGCGCTGCCTGGCGCTGCAAACCTCGCCCTCGGGCGAGGTGGCCGAGGTGCCGGCGCCGGAACCGGTCGCGCTTCCACCCACCCGCATCTGGCGCATGCCCCGCCGCACCCGCTCGGAGGGCGAGGCGCGGCTTGCCGGAACGCTTGAGGACACGCCCTTCTACGCCCGCTCCGTTCTTTCCACGCGACTGCTTGGGATGGAACGGATGGCGGTGCACGAGAGCCTGTCGCTGGACCGCTTCCGCATGCCCATCGTGCAGGCCATGCTGCCCTTCCGGGTGCCCCGGGCCAGGCGGTAGTTCCAGGGCGCTGCGCCGTGCGCGACGAGCGGCGCGAACCGGGGCGCACGATCAGCGCGCCCCGGCGGCCCGGGGATGGTTCAGCCGCCGGCGGGTGCGGCCGGTGCCGCGCCGGCCGGGGCGGCGGCCGAAGCGGACTTCAGGTAGGCGATCACGTCGGTGAGCTGCTGCTCCTGGCGAAGGCCCGGAAAGGCCATGCTGCCCTGCGGGGCGACCGCCTTGGGGTTGGCGAGATAGGCGCGCAGGTTCTCTTCCGTCCAGGTGTACCCCTCTCCGCCCAGCTGCTTGAGGTTCGCGGAATAGCGCGTGAAGCTCTCGCGGGATGCGGCCCGGCGGCCCACCACCCCATACAGGTTCGGCCCCACCCCGTTGCGGTCGGTGGCATCGACGATGTGGCAGGCCCGGCACTGGCCGAACACGCGCTGCCCGGCCGCGACGTCCTGCGCCTGGGCGCCTCCGAGCGGAAGGGCCGTCAGGCCGAGGAGCAGCGAACCTGCGATAAGCGGAAGGCGAGTCATTCTTGCGGATCCTTTGTCCTGGACGAAGCCGAGCCCCGGTTGCCCGACCGGCGTGGCCGAAGCATGGCGCTGCGCCTGAGCGCGGCCACGCCCCGCAACCTGGGTGTGGTTAAAAAACTTGGTAGGCGAGCGGCACAACCGAACGAGGCGACGGAATGAAGAACAAAACGGGCAGCCCGGCGGAGAGCCGGTACCCCCATGCCTACCGTAAGGATCGCCGGCCCGTCATGGTTGCCAGCGCCGCGGCGGTCGGGTGGGGCTCGCCGGCGGGCTCGCGACCGAGATCGGCCCCTGGTACGTCTCGCTCCGCAAGCCGTCCTGGCAGCCGCCGAACTGGCTCTTCGCCCCGGCCTGGACGATCATCTTCGCGCTCCACCGCCGCCGCCGCCGTCCGCACCTGGCGCGCGACACCGGATCCCGCCGGGCGCCGCGGCCTCCTGGCGGCCTTCGCCACCAACGGCGCGCTGAACATCGCCTGGAGCGTCCTGTTCTTCCGCCTGCGCCGCCCCGACTGGGCGCTGGCGGAGGTCGTCGCGCTCTGGCTCTCGATCCTGGGCCTGATCGTGTCCTGCGGCCGGCGCTCCCGCCTCGCGGGGTGGATGCTCTCGCCCTACCTGGCCTGGGTGACCTTCGCCTCGGCGCTGAACCTCAAGATCGTGCAACTCAACCGGCCCTTCGGCCGCTGAGCCTGCTCCAGTCCCTCTTTGCCAGCGGGCGGATCGTGGATCTGCTGCTGGCGCTGATGCTGGCCGAGGGCCTGTGGCTGGCGGTCCGGCGCCGCGCCGGCCGGTCCTCGCCAGGGAATTGCTGGCCCTTCCTGGCGGCGGGGGCGGCCATGCTGCTCGCCCTCCGCCTTGCCCTGACCGGGGCGTGGTGGGGTTGGATCGCGGCCTGCCTCGCGCTGTCCGGCGTCGCCCACGTCCTTGATCTCGCGGTGCGCTGGAGGCGCGGGTGAACCGCCCGTCCTTCAGCCGAGAACATCGGCCGGAGCGTCTCGCCAGAGGCTTTCGCCCAATGCCCGGCCAAGCGCCGCGGC
>Ga0210040_10000986_pt1 | contig 45080 bp, 34 predicted proteins | sample CryGeyCG12114_NA_FD_185462 | JGI IMG/M metagenome (GOLD analysis project Ga0210040, IMG submission 185462) | Groundwater microbial communities from aquifer - Crystal Geyser CG19_WC_8/21/14_NA (SPAdes) (version 2) | ecosystem: Environmental > Aquatic > Deep subsurface > Groundwater | place: USA...
GAGTTCCTAATGTTAAATTGGCTATCTAGGCTTGTTGGATGATCACCGTGAAAAAGGCAAATTTTGTAAAAATTGCCTGGGCAACCAAAATATGTTCTAGATTTTAAGTCCCCATGATGAGATTAATTATTAAGACGAATTTATTATTATTATGTATTATTTATTTTTTACTCAATGATAAACAAACTCTGCCAGGTAACCATTGAAAAAAGTTACTCCGTATTTCATTGAAACGGACAGTAGTATATAATTTTAATTTTTCAACTAACTAAAGATAGGATAGCTTTAATGGAAACTAGTAGTTTGTTGCTTGATTTGTTTATAATTGGGTAGTTAGATTTGGGTGTTGGTGTCAGCATCACCATTACCTTGTTTTTTTAATCAATTTAACTTGGGTTACATGGTCATATTTATTCCCATCCTCATATGAAGAGTCTACTGCAACAAATACGCTCGGTTTCGAAAATTAAAAATATCCCTAGCAACAATTTTTATTAACTGAACTTTTTGCTTTGACTGCTTAACCTAATTGTTTACTGCATTGTTATCATAATTCAACGGACGTACATGTTGCAATAGAGTCTTCATATATTGACTACTAGCTTGTTTGAGTGATTATGAAATTATTGATTATTGTTTTCGTGTTTGAGAGACCTTTAATAAAGCAGTTCATTATGCGAGCATCAACACATCGGGACTGTATTTGTCAAATTCTTGTCTATTTTTCCTCCGTTGTCTATTTAATTATCATTTTACTTTATTGTCCAATTCCTGTTTAAGTTTAATATAGGAAATCGTCTGATAAACCGTGTCATGTTATATAGAAATCTACCGCCATATACCACCTAAAAGAAAATACAACATGGCTGCAGGTATGGAGGGAGAAGCTATGGCCGAAGTCCAGCCTTTCTTCTATGCTATCGTGTCTACAGAAATCTTGGAAAGCAATGAGTCAAGCGCGGCAGCGAAATAGGCGGGAAATGACTGTTGCATGTCAATTTATTATTGAGGATTGAGATCGATTGAGATTGAGTTGTTATATATAAGTCGTAGTTTTAGTTTGGTTCATTTTTTTGCATTCAGTTATTTTACGAACAAAGATCTTTAAACATTTATTCCACCGTTTCATTAACAATAACAATCTACATTTAACTTTTTTACGAAGTGTATTGTACTTTCATCTCATTTGTTACAAAAAAATTTTCTAAACAAAAAGTCATTCTAAACATGTTGGCTCTTTTGAAAGAAAAAGTTCCAGAAAAAGATGCGCAGGATGCCATCATCGTAAGTTAGTATTCTGTAGTCCGTCCGTACAAGCGTGTTATGGTGAAAATCAATAAAGCAAAAATTATTAGCTTTTAGGTTTTCAAAATTTTTCTCTTTTTTGTAGAATTGGTATTCGGAGAAACCAACCAGACTAAAACCTCACTCAGAATTAAAAATCAATTTGATTGTAATCAAGTCGCTATCAGAATTGATTGCATGCCCTGAAGTGGACGATCTTTTAGAAGAACTTGAAAAGTTGTCATTACGATGTCATCATGCGATATTGAATTTTTGTTCAAAACTAGACAGTGAATCTAAGAAAAGAGAAACATACTCTCGCCTATGTACGTACATGTATTATGATTATTTGATGTTATATTGTTAATTGATATGATTTTTGTATGCCTTTTCTTAGATGCGATAGAAGGCCAACTTGGGTTCGGATTCCATAAAAGAGGACTGTACTCCGAAGGATCGGAATGGTGCTCCAAAGCTATAGAATGCTATACTGATCATCAGAAAATAGAAGGCACAAATGTACGACTCCGTTCATGTTACGCTACGCCATACTAATAAAGCCACTAGGGAAAAAGCTATGTGTATTCTGCAGGATGCAATAGTTATTGCAGATTTCATTATTCTGCACATAATTATTACAGTGTTTTCTTTTTAGATGACTTCACCGTCACCGTCTATTTATGTCATACTCATTTTGGCTGAGTGTCATCAAAAAAGTGGAGATATAGAAGCAGCTTTGTCTGCTTTAGCCAGTTGGTTCAAAATAGATCCCAACTTTTGTGATACCGTTGATCCAGGTTATGATATTTACGAAAGCTCACCTTGGAATTGGGCTACGCATTGGCTGACTTTCAAATTTGAGTCAAAATCTGTAAGTACCATACCACTTCTTATCATGTGTCCATTGGTCATAATATTTATAAACCAAAAATTTACAATTACGATACCTCAAGGACAAAACTGTTGTTGATTACTTGAATGATTTGGAAGAACCCACAGTGAGGAATGAAAAAGAGAAAAAGGCAAAAATTAGTGGGGCAGGTGACAGCTGCAGTAGTTTTATTCGAGATATGAGGCTGTCAAGTTATCATAGATTCGAAATAAATGTTTATTTCACTGGAAGGTTAGAATTTGTTTGAAGCACATTTCCCTTGCATTTGAAGTCAAGTCTCTTGAACACACTAATGGTTCTTTTCTGTCTCATCTTGTAGACAAACTTTTCCTAAGTGTCTCTTGAGTGTTGGAAAAGCGTTATGTGAAGACGCTGTTGATTTGTGGGATTCTATTATTGGCATGTTGGCCCAAGCAATAGGATATTGGTGGGGTGATGAGGGTAACGTTGCGTCTGGAATTCAAGTTATCAAAGATACCATAGAGCTCATAAACGATAAGAAATATGCTGTAAGACACATTTTTAGAGATGTAAAATATTTTCTACCAAAATAATACTTTCTTGATTTTGTCTCATGTCAGGCTTTAACAGAGGATCCTTCAATGCTTCTTTTCACATGTATGACTATGTTTTGGAGAGGGCTTTTATACATGAAGCGATGTCAGCAAGCAGCAGTTGTAAGCATTTAGTCATTGCAGACCGAATAATTAATTCAATGTATACTGCACATTTTTATCTTTTAAAGTGCATCTTGTATTTTTATTTTATTCCTTCCAGTCTCAATTGAATAAATTAAAAGAGATAAAAACACGGGAGCAAAATGTGCAAGAATTAAAAAAGGATCCGGATAGTGTCTTGCATGAAAAGACTATTCCAGGCTTGAGCAACCTTACGTATGCTCACGAAGTGGACTGGGCCATCAACTTAAGAGATTCTGTAGAAGTTATGTCTCTTTTATTTAAGAATGAGAGACTTGCAAAAGATCTATTAGACAAAAATTGTCCTGCAATGGTTTTAAAAACGTGCAGACTTGTTGCCCACATTCTTACTGCATTAGGAGATACCATTCATTCTCTTCAAGCCTGGAATGTTGTGTTCATGATTGCCAAAATGTATGATCGAAAGGGTCTTGTAGTCCTAAGTAAGAGATTTTTTTGGCGATTTACATTTTTTCAGTTTGTTTAAATATATCTTCCAGCTCTTTTATCAATGTATTTATGGTTCACTGGTTTCAGGTGCATCTGAAATTCTCAAAATCGCTCCTTTCGATGGAAATACTGAAATTTTTGCATACGCTGAAACAATTAATGAGCAGGCTTTGGAAAATAATGAAATTAAACACAACAAAGCAATTTATCACAGAATGGATCTTGCGGACGCAATATCATCATTCCATACTCATTCGGTTTGTATTTGATTTTTGCTCCCTTTTAATTTTTATTTACTGTGATATATATTAGGACAGTTTTCAGTAGTTATATATACGTTTTGATTGAGCTTTTGATTTTATCATTTCTTATGTTTACAGTATGAAGATGGTCTGGAATGTCTGCTCAGAGTTTTAGAATATTTAGATAATAAAGATCGGGTAGATTCTGCTATTCATCTTGCTGCTGAAACGGATTTGGTTTTATCGATGTATCAAAATGCGAAATCAAATTTAGACTTGGATTTTTCTAAGCTAAAATATGAGATCAGAGAAATGAGTCCTTTAGGATTTTCTGTTAGATCCTTGAAAGTTTTATGCAAGTTTATTTTGATTTTTTAATTCAAAATGGATTGATTAGAATTTCAATTAATATGCAATTCGAATATTTATGTTAGGTGCTGTAACAAGAAACTCACGTGTAGAAGAGTCGGGATGGACAGACTTACTGCACAATTATTTTGTCTTAAGTTCTTTGTTGACACTGGGTCCTATTGGTTTAAGAATCATTGGAGACTCGGGTCGGCAAAGAGAGTTTGCTGGATTTGCATCCGACATTTTGTATGCATCCACTGCGCTTGGATTTGTCTCTCGGTAAATCACTAATGAAATGTAGCTTGTTAAATTAGAGGCATTTCTTACTAGCCTAATTAATATCTTTCATTTTACAGTACATGTCAATTTTGCATGGCGTTCATAGAAAACGACATCGAAAGCAGTAATTTTGATGCAGCTCAGTTGAAAATCGACACAATGAATAAATTACTTGTTCGATGCGCCGATCAACCGCCTCAATTATTGTGTGAAGAAATCACAGAAGAAAAGTTGAAAGCATTTATCAAAGGGCTAAATATTCCTGGACTTAACTATCCGGTGATTACATTTATCCAGCAAGTTGCGCGTTATGTAGTCTTGTCGTTGTTATTTATTTATTTATTTTTCGTTCCAGCGATTAACTGACATTTCTGATTTGGAGTGGTTTTTGAAACCTTTGGATATTCGCAATTTTTATTATAAATATAGAAATGCAAAAATTTCCGCAGTCGCTAAAAAAAACTTAAATCCCTTATTTGGATCCACTGGGATTAAAACTCCTCCATTTTTAAGACATCCAGTGAATTGTATGTGTTATATTTGCCTCCATCCCTCCATTATTCCAAATGCATGCAAGTTCTTAGTCTTACAGGTATGAAAAAAATATTACAAAGCAAACACTTGTATTTTAGTGCACTAAAAGTTGATCTATTATGGTTTGAGCCTTGAGCGTTTTATTGATAGTGTGATACAAAACCGCAGGGTAAGTATGCAGTTGCAATGGGAAAATGGAAAACAGTTCTGGCGATTCTTGAAATGACAAAACTTTTACATCAGCGAGCTTTGTTTAGAATATTGTTCCTTAAGAAAACTCTAGCCAATAAGATGAGCAGTTTTTTACCACAAAATCTCTGTAATGATGTTGTGGAGTTGACATATTCGACTTTCTTTATTGATTCAGGTAGGTTAAACGCATTCTTCAGATTTTTATAATTGCTGTAGTGTTTTTATAATGAACAATTCTATTTTTTATCAGCTGTAGATATGCTCCATGCGCAAATGGAAGCTGCGCCGTCTGAGGATCTAGAATTCATCATTGAAACAATGGAAAACATCACGGATGGAATCGATATAATAAACAAAGAGGATTGGATAAAGAAGTCATTCGCGATTTCCTTGGGCTCAATGGCTGTTTACAAAGAACTTTTCGTAACTGGTTCTGAAAAAATGGAAGGTATTATGATTTTTGCAATCATGAAACGTTATTTATGCTTATACTGTATATTTACTTCAATTACGTAGCTTTAGTACTTTTAGCTCATGTCGGCTTATGTACCCTTGCCACTTTTTTTGGTGTATACTGTATACACGATTAACTTTCGAACGCATCAGTTGATTGTCTTCAAATTTTTACACACGTTTACATTACGCAAAAGTAGGAAGAGGGTTATAAATGGGCACCTTCCCAATATATGTCGTAGTTGTTTGTATGCGAATAAGCAGTCTCGGTATTCATCAGTTCATGGTGACTTATTTCTATCATGGAATGGTTATTAAAAAAATTTTTGTGTTCGAGAATATGCGTCTTAACACTATTTTATGTGGAGTGTCTTCAGTGACGACTAATCTATCATCTATCACAATTCAATTATTCTGCACCCTAAAAATTTATGAAAACTTGTGAGACAAATGTTTTAATGAGGCACGACAAAAAAATAATGAAAAATTTCTAATGTTTTATTAGGGGATATTAAAGACGAGCTAGAAACGGAAATGTTAGAATCTGAGCGTGAAGCCTTTTTAAATTCCTCAAGTCCGGAAAGAACTGTTCCTAGACCAGCTCTTGTTTCTCCCGTGAGGAAGCAGGCGATGCAGCCACTCCCATCTCCTGAAAGCTAGTCACTTAATTTTCAAAAATTATCAATTTGTTGCTCAAATAAATACATTTAATTGGACGCCTATAAAAACATGTAAGATAGATGCAATAATTAATTTATTTAAGGCTTTTGCTATTCAAATTTTTATAATTTGTATTTCAGTATTGTATTTAATAATTTAATTGATCATGTAAGCAATTAGTTTCAGGTGCAGTGTTTTTTTACTTTGCTAATAAAAAATGTATATGAAAGTCGTTTTAAGGTTATGTTTGAAGCATTTTTTTTAACTGTATCTTATCTTATATCTTATGCATGCTTGACACGAACTTTAATTATTCGTTGCCCTCATTGCCATTGCATTCGGATTACTTTTGACTCCATTCACACAGGATATTGTTGCCTTGGAGCACAACCTATTGCATGTAAGATCTGTTTTTTTCGGGAATTTCTAGAAACCTCTGGCTTCATTCTGGAGAAATAGCGAAACTTAGAATGCTTTGTAATTTTTGACTAATTTTGGCTCGTCAGAGTTGTAACCTTAATTTAGCATTTTATAGGAATGGCTCCTCCACAAACAAAGCCCAAAAGTAGGCCGAAATCGCCAGCAAAAGCATTATCAAAAGCTAAACGGTCCAATTCAGCCATGAAAGAAAATCTTTCTGCAAACAAGTCAAAAGATAGTAGCTTTACTGTAAAAGCTGAGAAAAGTTCGGAAAAAGTAGTTCATAATGACCCCTCACCTGATAACCGGGATGCATACATTGATTATGCACTTGATCTTGTTGTGGAAAGTCTCGTAAATAACGGTTCGTTTTCAAATTCATGGCACATATGCATTTGTTTTAAAGTTTGAAATCTTCACATGTATACATCGACAGGACAATTGGATCCTTCAAAAGTTCCTCTCCTAAAAACGGCGGAAATGAAAAGTCATATTGGGAAACTTTGCGACAACATGGATCAAACATCTGAGGCTGAGAAATCTTCTAAAGCTAGCAAGACCGAATGCTCAATGAAAACGGAGAGTCGTCTCAGATCGTCCATTAGAGAGGAAGTTATTCGATATGCTATCAAACCTGCTGCACTTCCAATCACCATTGTAAAACAAGTAAAAGTCCAGTCCCGTGGAAAAGACATACCTGCAGCAAAAAGCAGGTCTGGGATCAACAATAACTACAACAATAGTAGTAGCAAGAAAACAGCCGGTGAAAGCCATAAAGTTAAGCCTATGCAGTCGAATACCATGACCTTGCAGGCTGAAATGTAAAACTCCCATAATTCATGGCATATAGCTAATTTTTAAATGAAAAAACGAGATTTTGACTGAATGACCCAATTTTTTTCACTTTTCTATAACTAAGAAATAGAAACTGTAATAATTTAGCAAACAAACATATGAAAAAATAATGATGGATACTATACAATGTAGACTTCAAGTTGGTTAATTTACCGTGACCCTGTAGTGTAACTCAGTAAAGCAGTTAAACATGCTTTATATGTGTAAATTGCATATTATTTCTTTAGATCTAAAGGAGGGTTGCCAACTGTGGCAAGCAAAAACAAAGGTGTGGAAAATTCTTCAAGGCAATCAATAAAACCAAAGCTTCCAAAGCCAGGCACTATGCAAAATGATAAAACTTCACGGATAAAAAGTTTGCTTGACAAGTACAGCATTGGTTCAGGGGAAACTGAGACTGAGTCCAGCTTAACAGCCATGGCAGTTCGTTCAGGTTCACGGTTTGTATTTCCAAAGAAAAATCTCGAAGAAGCCGGAATGACACCTATTGGCAATGTGAACACTGTACCTGCAAATTCTTATTCAGTTCAGGCATTTAGAGCAAAATTAGATTTGAAAGGATATCGTAATGATGAGATTTCCCTGGACATGGAAGGTAGACGGCTAGTGGTAGGTGATAAAAAATTTCATGAAAAAATTGCATTGCTAAAAAATTGTATTCTATTTGAAGTCACGAAGGTTATCGACATGTCTTGCATGATAAGTGGCAAGAAGTAATGTTGCGAATAATTGGCATTCATTCTTTATCTTTTGTACCCGAGTAATTATTCACTATTTACAGTCCACATAGCGAAAAAGCTTTTTTAATTTCCTATGCATACTATGAATTATATTCACGTCATTTTCCATACGGGTTTGCATGCGTAAATGAGAAGCAAACAATTAGCATGCATGCAGAAATTGCACTTGACCTTATTGCATGCAGAAAAATCATTTTATTTTTTAATTCTATTCCTCTTCTTTATATTGAGGCTTAGGGGTTTGGTTTGAGAAAATATATTTTCATTATATACATATTAATAGAGGTTTTTCAAGAACTATATTGTATCGATAATCATTTGCCATTTATGCCACAGATTATAGCATCCAGACCTAAAAGAGATGGATTGAATGCGAGAAAAGTGACCGAAGTAATCGAGATTCCAGACGGTGTGGTCATGGAAAACTTGAAAATTGGTCGTCGACCTGATGGATTCGTTCACATTGAAGAGTTCATCCCTGAACTGGCTCTCTTTACCGATCCTTAACTGACTCCAATCTAAGTCTGTCTGTAGTCTGTACAGTGAAACGCTTATGATTAATTATTATGATTAATTATAATTATATATTATGATTTGATATGATTAGAACTGGTAATTTCATAGGAGCTGATACTGACTGTGAATATGAATGGTTGCATGAAAGAGTACTTTCATTAACCTAATTTACTTAATTTACACCACAAAATGTCAAATTTTAGGTAAAATATTTGCCCTCAAATTAAAGTCGAAATTTTACAGCAACATAATATGGATGCTAAAAAAAAGTCCAAAAACTAATTTAAATTGTAATTACATCAATAGGCTAATAATACGTTTTTCTTTTAATATTTGTTCTATATCTTTTCTCGTTTGCTTCTCCATCAACCTTCAAAGTATCTGGTTTTTTACGCAATGACCCTAACATTAATGAACTAACATTGTTTTAGATTTTAATATTTAAGATCCGCATTTCCGCATCATCAATGCTTAATCAAAGTAGTAGGCAAAAAAAGTTTTGTTTCCCGTGAAAATTCCTTTAAAAAAATATATATTACCAGGTTTGAAAGCCAATTAAGGAATTAATTTAGCATACTGTCGTACTTGAGATAAGTATAATTGATAACATCAGTATAAAGACAAAACGATGTTATTTCTCATTTATTAAAATCTAAAAAACGCACTACCCGCATAATCAGTCATCATGATCATGAATAATACAGTGGAATTGACTGAATCATAATACGCATGAGAAACTACAGAATACAATAGCAGCTTTAGCATCAAAAAGTAAATTGCTTGTGATTGTTGAGGAAGGAAAAACATAATTTTGACTAAATTGATATTGATGAAAACTTTCGCTTAGTATTTATGAAATAAATTTAATAGATTATTGTGAATTCAGTGCATAAGAATATTTTTTACTCCTCCAAAGACCTATTCTTATCATCACCGAGAATGAATAATACACAAACACTTGACTGCTTATTGATTTTCAACGTCGATAAACAATTCAATGTTTACTTTGAGTCACAAGACAAGCAAGCAACAGCGAATGCATTTTGTATGGCTAACTTATCGTTGTTGTTGAAGTAACTTAATTTTTGCTGATATCTTTACTTGCCTCGAGGCAATACATTTATCACCACTATTTACGTCATTACTCTTCTGGACTGGACGTCTGGAGTTTTTGTATAGGCATGCAGTAGAAACAGTGTGTTCTAAATTGAAATTTTGTTATCTTTGAGCAAGACTATTAATTGTATTAAACCGGAAATTCAAAAAGAAGTCTGTGCGAAATGATATACTAGTTTTACAAACAATGTTTTGTTTTGCATGCTGATTTTTTTTAGATATCCAACCAAACCAAAACTTCCCTTCATATTATAAAATACTAATGTCAAACATAATCCTTATGCTAATGAATTTGTTCGAATTCTCCTGTAGTGTCTAAATTATCTAGGAGCGAAACACTCAACGTTCTCAACTTACCCCAAATCAATTTCAACCGAGCGTCGCACTCGAGATTTCGTTAGTTGGGTTGAATTCAATTAGTAAAGTAAAAGCCACAACAAACTAAGTTATATTTGACATTTTAGGTTTTAACTTAAATCCTAATTTTATTAGTAATCCTATATTTTAATATGCAATATTCCTCAATAACCTAGTGCATTCGCGTAACGTTGCGCAAAGCATAAATACCTCATATAATATTTTAAAGACTGGATGATGGATGCCGGAAGAATATTGTTGATAAAGATTAAGTAAACCCTTTTTGGAGCTCTGTTCCACTCCCCTCCTCTTCCTTTTTGAAGCTCCGTTTCGCTCCGGTCCATGTAAAAACTTTGAAGCTCCACTCTACTTTCCTGTATGATAAAACTTTTCGAAGCTCCGCTTTTGTCCAGCCAGCAAATCAAATTTAAAAATGTATTTGTTCGTCAAGAGCAGTTTATCCAGCCTGCTCAATAAAAAGTTACTCACAATCGTGCATTTTTTTATACTCACTTCAAAGTACAGGGCAATGCCACGGAAATGTAACCGTCATTCTTTTGTTTTATATTCTTCTCATATTCTTACATTGTATAATGCTATATATGTGTATATTCAAATGGGCTACAAAATGCTAATAGTGTTAGTCAGTCATTTAGATAATTTAGAACACTTCGTCACAATGCGACTTCCATTCCAATGTCACTAGAGCCGAAACCTCCCACACCGGGGAGCTTTTGATTCTCCATTCAATACAGTGAAATAGGAGATAGGGTGGCTATAATTGGTTTTAACCAAAAGTATGAAGTTCAAAATCAAAACAAACAACAAATAATGAAGGGAGTGTTTGTCTTATTCTTTCAGTTTGTTTCGTTTTCAACTCACATATTTTTTTTTTCATTTGCTGTACGAGCTGCTACGAGGTCTCTACAATGCTTCTTTGCAGATAAGAACTTGACTTATTCATCAGCATGCACCTTACTCATCTCTCTATTTAAAGTCAACCATTTGTATTGATGACCTGTAGTGTACTGTCATTTTTTCCCTCTTTTCGCTTTAAATTCATTTATATTCATTGCCGAGTCAGACCTATTTACAACACAATAGCATCTAATGCATGCATTTCATGTTTCTTCCATGCACGCATTTAGAACGGAAATGATAAATGCTTTACCTGTAAAATATCGCCCCGCATGCAATATTCCTAGAACATTATTAATAGTGGTTTTTGATTTTCTCAAGTAAATTGGCGATGTTTAAAAAATGTATTACCATATTTTGATGTCAGAAAGTCAAGCATGCGGAATGCTTAAAATATAATGCAAATTATCAGCTGGTTGAGGTCAGCTTATAGGTAAGCAAAGGTTATGCTTTTAGCCATATCGCAACGTTTTAGCACTGCTGTCTGCAGCGCAGTCTGTTGCGTATTCTAAAGCGTAGTGTAGTAGTGAGGTTATATGCATGTGGCTGTGGCCTATGGCCAAACATATGCGAAAATGTAGGTATCTTTTATACCAGGAAACCAGGATAGCTATCGTGTGCTCGCAGCATATTGCTGCAGCTAAAAAATGTATTGGAGATTCTCCAATGGAGAAGTTATACTGACATCCTCTGAATACGTGTGTATGAACATTCGCAGTTTCAGTAAGTTATTTTCCTAAATGTGAGTTCAGTTTTAGTCGCTCAAGGAAAGCTGCAACAGTTTATTGCACTCTTGGTGTTCATTGGATTTGTGTTTTATTTATTAACAAATATTAAATTTAAAGCACTGGTGGGTTTTATTTGTGTACAAATATACAAGTTAGAAGTTAGTGGAGGCAGACAAGAAGGATTATATCGGATCGGATGAAGGATTGGATGGACTCACTCATACTGTTGGAAATTGATAAGAGTGCAAAGGTGCGATGAATAGTTAGTTGGTTCTCAAAATTTGGAAAATACCCTCAGTCAGTCAGTGATTTAGTTAGTGAAGGTCGTCATTATCGTAAAAATTCCTCGAAGGCTGAAACATTTCATGGAACTTTATTCCATGAATGGGGGGTCATGAATTTAGAAGGAGTGATAACATAATAATTAACAGCAGTCACTGTGCTGATATTGTTTTGTCGTTATGCTAACTAATGTCAAAAGCCAAGAATAGCAAAGTCAAAAGTCATTCATTGTTCGCTCGTATTATAAAATCCAATCTCCACTACCATTAATTAGGTCTTCAGTAGCTAAGTTCGTAAATTTCTCTGTTAGTTAGTTATAGTAGTAGTAAATTAAAAATGCAAAGTATTCTGAAACTCCAGACATAATGAATTGCTTGACATGACGATAAAAAATTAAGAGGTTATGTTTGTTGCTTTCTTTTGTTTAGAATAATAACCTGTGACTCCACTCCGCACTCAATCCCCAAGAGAGGTTTAGCGTTTGGAATCCTGGCTCGACGAATTTGAGAATTCAATCTTCTGCCATCGAAGCCAATCAACGATTCGATGTCAGCTGTTTAGAAAAAATTATGGAGGCTTCAATAGCAACAAATTCTTCTGCAGAGAATTCCATCGGAGACCGTAGTCGAGCTGATACTATTAGTATTGCGTCTTCCATCAATCTGCAGACAGACCCAAAATACAAAAAGTATGGCCATCAACTGATTGTGTCTCAAAATACCAAAATATGTATGTATCTAATATCAATTTTTGTGTAAAATGTTTCGTTTCTTGATTTCAGTTACGCCAGTGCGGTGGAGAAATGCCTAAGAAACTTCGAATACAGTACTGAGTGGGCTGATTTGATTTCGGCTTTGACTAAACTAACCAAGGTTAGCGTAAAATACTTGCAAAGTCAATACAAAAAGTTTAGGAAAAAGCGCAAATTGTAAGTTGAATTCTTTAATTGAAACTTTTGTAATTTTGAATTTTGTACAATTTAGGCATTGAATACGTCAGCTGCTAAATATGACAATATTCCAAAACGCTATTTACTGTGTAAAAGACTTTCACAATGTTTGCATCCAAATTTACCTGCGGGGGTCCACCTAAAAGCATTGGAAACATATGATCTGATTTTCAAATCGTTGTCTACTCAAACACTAAATCAAGATTTATTCACATACAGTGCTGGTATAAAATCCTTTTTAATTTTTGCTTGCTAAATAGCTTTTTGGTGCAATGTAATACGAGTTATTTAAACTTTTAGGCTTATTTCCGCTATGGAGCTACGCAAACATGAGTGTCCGTCCTCACTTATTGTCATTATTTGAGACCCATTTCCTTAAACTTGGAGAGGGAGGCTTGAAACCTGCAATTGATGGCCTTTTAAGCTGCATGCTGTCGGGGCTAACTGACGATGGACTAGATCAAGAATTTATTCAGAGGTAACTAATCTTATAAAAGATTAACGAAACAAATCTGTTGAAAAAGCAATAACTTTATGTTATATGACCCAATTTTCAGAACCGTAAAGATGCTACGAGAAATAAGAACTACTGTCTCCCCCCCTTATTTCGACAATCATTTGTGGCATACTATAGAAAGGACGCCTAATATAAGATTAGCTGGAATAAATTTTGTCATGCAAGAAGTGGCTCCTACGGAAAATGTGTATTTAAGAAATTGCACCAAGTCTGAAGAAGAAGTTGAAATAGTGTGTTGTTGTCTGGAGAAATGTGTGCAAGATACAAATATTTTGGTCCAGAGAAGTACGCTGGATCTTTTATTGGGTCACTTTCCGCTATCCAAGGCGGAAAATAAGGAATCATTTGCTGATTTTTTTCAGCATGATCAAACTCTGCGATTGGTAGCAGCTTCTTTAACCACCCTTCTTCGTCGTGATATGAGCCTAAATAGGAGATTGTTTCATTGGCTATCGGGAGGTAAATCTGCAACAAAAGTGAGTACGCCTGTAAATTCAACAGAAGAAAGTATGCCACCGAGTTTGAGCCTTGGAAAGGAGAAAGAAAATTATATCAAGTCGTTGTTAGTTGAAAGTGTGCGCACACATCTCAAAAAAACAGTTACTGCTTCTCCTGACAGTACATTTGTCGCGGAACATGAATCGAAGTTCAGTTTTAGTTTAAGTGAAATTGTCCGGATTTTAATAACTTTACTGGACCGACCTGAAATCAATTCTTTGCTTTTGGATGAAATTCTCATTGATTTTATTAGATGTGTTCAGAGCATTCACTCTGCTTGTTCAAATGGAGAAATGTCTGGCACGACTAGAACCACTGGCGATGACTTTAACCATCCTGATGCTCAAATTACCATGCAAATTGGAAATATGTTCTTCATGAACCTTGCCCCCACCTACGTGTACGACTATTTGTTAAAAATTGTTCGCACGGGTTATAAAAATTCCTTTCCCTCAGAAATACATTCAGCTGGCGACTTGGGTGCAAGAATGAGTTTACCAGAAGCTTGTACTACTGTAGAGTATGTTATAGACCTGAACTTGCCCGCGTTGACTACATTCACGGATAGTGATTCTGATTTAAGTGCTGGATGTGGGTCAGGTCAATTAATGGCTCATCTTTTGCTGGGCATCATGGATACAACTGCGACCTTGCTCAGGAAGGAAGAAGAATTTGATGAACTGTTACCGTGTTTCCGTTTAATGCACAACCTCGTCCAAAAAGTGAGCAAAATTTACTTTCAAGCCATACGTTCCATGGAAGTTGAGTTGGAAGATAGGAGAGCATCCCGTGAGCTAGGCGAATCTACTGGTGTAGAAGAGAAGGTAGAACTAGAACAGAAGATTGAAGAAAAACCTTTTGCTGCTATCAAAATTGGAGATTTGCTGCGTCAGCAAGTATTACCAGCCTACTTGGATTTGTACGAAAAATTCTTGTATGCCAAATTTTTCAAGGATAAGGGAACAACGCAGTCGGAAATTGATGCCGCCTTTTGGGACCGATTAGACCGAACTGATAAACTTTGGGTGTTAAGAGAGGAAGAAGTGGTTCAAGATTCTTTACTAAGGGTAGACGATTCATTGCGAGAGAAGTCAGATAACAACAAGGCTTCATTCTGGTCAGATGGGTTAGAAGTTTGTGATTTTTCTAATTTATTGACCGAGAGCTTCCAAGAAGGTCTAAACCAGCGGCAGGGTAGCAAAAAGAACGCTACGATTCCATCCATTTTTTCTAATGGTGAATCTTGGGTTGTCCAATCACTTTCCGTTTTGAACTCAATCCTTCAAATTCTATCAGTCAACTTCAAATGTTACACTGCGAAAAACTCAGAAGGAAACAATTCCGCCACTTTCTCTTCACGAGTTTTTGAAAATCAGTCAGGAATTCCTAAGGAAACTTTCCCGTCATGGCTGAAAATGATTGTGATTTTAATGATGTCGGACTCAAGTGAAGAAAGCTCTTGGACTGAAATTCGTTTTGAATGTAGTCAAATCTTGACGCATATTTTGTCATGTGGAAGCTCAAATGGGTGCTCATTTCTTCTTATGATGACTGATTCACAGTTGTACTACCTTAAAAAATATACATACATCTATGAAATTCTTGGGAGCTTTCTATGGAGCAACATTGGGAACGAGCACGATGAAATGACTGAAAAAAGTTGTGCTCTTTTACATAAACTAGCCATTCAAAGTCCCCTGAGGATTGAAAAATTTATATCTGCCTCACTAACAGACTGTGCTAATTTCACTAGACTCATTCAATATTTACGATTGTTTGAAGATTCTCCTTTGAGAGTAGGCGTCATGGACAAGTGTATTTTTAAACTACTCGATCAAATTACTGATCCAGAGTGCTCACTTGAAATTCGTTTCATGGTCAAAGACTGGGTTCGATCTCAACTTCTGGAAAATAATTTAAAGCATGTGCTTGATCCCTTACTTCATGAACTAGTGTACGACCCAAAACTGAAGGACAGATTTCAAATCAACTCTTTCCAGCGCATGTACCTGGAAAAGTCTCGTGAAGCAAGTGCAGCTTCCAGAACTCCTATGGATGGGAATGCTTCAGCTCTTAGCTGCACTCGAGATGAAGATGATGCAACTGAAGGATCTTTTATCACATCATATAAAAATCAATATGATCATCTATCAAAAGCGGAGGAGCCAGTTATCTCGAATCAAACGACGTGGCTCAAGAAAACTTTAAGTTGCTCTACCCCTGATTTATCTTACGCAGCCCATAATAATGAGGACAAAGATGAGGATGATAATATTGATAGTAGTAGTGATGTTGAAGATACTTCCACTGAAATGAGTATTGGCTTGGGTATATTTGGAAGTAGTAGGTCTACTGGTGACATTCATTTGGAATGCACTAAAGAAGAAGATGATGATAGTAGCAGCGTTTCTAGTCTTCCCTTGGCGGGTGGAGAGAATCTTCCATCCCAAGATCAGCTTGACCAATCGTTAGCTCAAAACAACGTAATTATGATAACGGGTCCGGATGACGAACATACGCAAATGGTTTTACAGGACTCCAAGGATGCTCAGATAAAAGCTCGAGGGTCACCAGCTAAAGAATTTTTGGGTCTAGGTGTTAACAATACCATGTCTCGCAAGATTTCCTATGCGCCTTTGTTGGTGTATGGAAGTAGTAACTTTAAGGCTTCAAATACACCTACTCCAAAGTGCAACCCTGAAATGGCTCCAGAAATATTTCCGCACTTCGACTCTCGCAGGATACTTTATGTGATGGCCAAGATTCAAGATTTGATACATTTATGCCCTCAAGAATTTATCAACTGCTTGTGCATTAATTTTTTGAATAGTAGTGAACAAAGATTTACCAACGAAGTTTTGCAAGTGCTCCAAATTAGATCTAATCAGTCATTGGATGAATTAAGGAATTCAACGTATTTGGAGTTCGTGATAAACATTTTAATACAGTTTTCAGTCAGTTTGTTACCTATTATTCCAAATGGGGACACGATTGGGGCTGGTGATGAACTTGAGAAAGAGAATGCATGTATGGTTGATGAAAACATTCGAGTCCAGGTGAAAGCTCTAGAACTGATCCGAATTGTGGTGGATAAGCTTCATGAATTTGTCGTTGCAAATGGACATGGAGAAAAACTGAGCAAAGGCATGAAGGAATTCGATCAAGATGAAAGCAATGATTCCAAAAGTGGAAAAGGAATCCATACCATGTTAGCTCTGCAATCCTTTCTCCATTATTCTTACTACTTGTATGGGAAATCAGAAGATAAAGGGCGTCACCAAATGTCTCAAAATCCTGGCTCTAATATAAGATTTTTGAGCTTTATATGTAAGTATAATGCACATGTATCATAGGCTTAGATTTGTAGTATTGTAGTGTATATTTCACTCGCAGATAACGGGTTAAAACTCAAGTGTGAATGAATGAATCATGTTTGAATTTTGAATTGTAGGTGATTTAATAACCCATCGGCTCCGACTGAGCAGAACTATTCTAGATTGTCTGCAAACCAGCCTGAATATCAGACAAATACTCTCAGATTCTCGCAAGAAAACTCATTCCTTGAGTGAGTTGGAAAAACTCATTATTCTGAATTATGGTACTAATCATCTGAAAGCTGTAACTACAAGTAAAACTTTTGAACCAATCAGCTTATGGCAGTTTATGCTTTTAAGGTAATTGCTCCTAAATATTGAATTTTTATATTATGTAGTATGTAGTCGCATTTTAATTTGTTGTATATAGATCTAATTTGCGATCTACAACTCAAGCCTATAAACGATTTTTTTCAGGCTAACGACAAGCCTGATTAGATTGGAAAGTGAGCTTATATTTAGTGAACCACCTACTAAAGCCTTATCGTTACCTAAACTCACCCCAAAAGCTTTGAAAAGAACAGCTACTCCCAATCTAGAAAAACAAAGACATCAACAACAGCAGCTGAAGTACTATATCAATTCTCCTATCACCGCACAAACCAAGTTTCTTGACATTTTGCAAGCAGCTTTGAAATCTAATTTGGATGAATTTCCAGTGGCTATGCCTCAGCAATCTCATACACATTTTAATTGGACCCGAATGGTGATAGAAATGTTGCCGTATATTAAAGAGAAGACTTATCCTACTAAGCTCACTCAAATTGTGATTTTGACGGTGACACAGCTAACAAAGAATATAACTCACGTCTATAGTGTCCAGTCCATCAATGAATTGTTTTTCTACTATCTATCCCCAGCAGTAGATGCAGTGATCCAAATTACGCATTCCTTACTTTTGTCAGATTTCTCAAATCATTCCGCAGAACCTGGAAAAAAAGATTCTGGCGGCTTGGGATCCAACTTTTATAGTATTTTAACTTCATTTTTACCCGGAGGCGGCAGCAGCCCACAGCCCCCATCTGTGTCTGCAGAGAAGAATTCTTCAAGCGCTGGAATGGAAAATGGACTAGATATGACTAGAAGAGATTTGCTTGCCAGACTTCATACGATTTTGAATGTTTGTGTCCTACTGTGGGAACGATGTGATACGGGTAGTAGTTATGGTGGTACACTAGAGTCGAAGAATAAATTCAATTTGAAATTGAAACTCAGGGAAAAAATTCTGAACCTGCTAACTCCATTAGCTCACAGCTATACAACAGCTTTTATTCAAAGCTTGATGTTCCTAGAGCCAAAACAAGTTGAGAATCCTCAGTTGATTGACTTGATCTATTCCATGAAGATTCTACGGTTGGATCCTTTGACAGAAATTATCACTCAAATCATTCGAAAGAATAGCAAAAACAACGCATGTATCCAAAATGTCCTTCTGTTTTATCAAATGTTTTTGCTCAAAGAAGAATCCCAACTGGGAGAGAATTTGAATCCTAACTTGGTCATTGGACTGTTGAAAGAATGTGCTACAGCTAATATTGCCCCTTTGAATCACACAGCAATTGAAATCATCTTAATTTTGCTTCCCATTGTGTTTGATCAACAGAAGTTGAATGTAGATTTAACTTCTAGTAAATCAAAAAAGATGACATCAGATATGAAAGATTTGCAGGAAGTTTGTCTCAAAATCTTTGACCTCATAGGGAATCATACATCTTCTAAAGCGACATTCCCAGGCTACAACAATAACAATAATAATCCAAGCATGAATGCATCTTCGGAGAACTCTTTAGTGAATTCCACGGATAGTGACAGAAGTATTGGGGGATCATCTGCAGAAATGAATTCCAAGGGGTTGATTCTGGCAGCAGATAGACAGGTTTTGGCCAGTATAAATTGTCTCAGCCATCATCTACCCAGATGTGTGGATTTGCTATGGACTGACGAAAATAAAGAAAAAGAGAAAGTACTTTTACCCTGGCTCTCTCACATTATTTATCAACTGCTGCCATTTTTGAAAGCGAGGTAAGTAGTATTTTCATTGTATTACACGTCTATAAAATAAGCGTAAAGATTGAAAAAAAATCCGTTTTTGTGAGTCAAATCATTGTAATCCAAATCCATGTGTATTTGTTTTACTTTTAGGAAAACACCATTTTATAAAGGAACAGTTGAGCTATTGAAAAATCTCAGTGGATACAGCTATTTGCGAAAGGCCTGGAAAAAAGATATTTTTGAGCATTTATTGCTAGAAGCGGGTTATTTTCAATTTGAAGCAGATTGTCTACCTCATTGGAAAATAATACTTGATAACCTTTTCACACAAGAAGACAGTCACAAAGCAACATTCAATGAATTACTTAGTAAGCAAGCATTTATTATCTAGTTGTTGATTTCGTCGCAGGTATTTCAGTATTGATGATGGCTTTCTACTGTTTTGCAGCTCGTGTTTCAATGGCTCATCAAAATGCATCTGCACTAACCATATTTACTCTCAGTAAAGAATCGGAGTATGAAAATCGAGCATTATGCCTACGTAAGCTAGCGTTTGTCCTGTGGTCCTCCGAGAAAGACCAACACTCCAAATTTTTAACAAATATTCAAGGTTTGTGTTGCGTGCTTAGCAATTTATGTTTGCAAGTAATCTTGTTTTATTGGCTGGTTGTTTGAATTATGTAATTGCAGAAAAAATATCTGAGGCCGTGAAAATCCCATACAATAACAATAATAGTACTGGATCCCAAATTGTTACTGCGCCGTCAATACTGACTTCTGTATTGCTTTGTTTCCGTGTGATGTTACTTCGAGTATCCAATCTTTCTAGCTTTTGGCCCATCATTACTCATGAAATCGTTCAGGTAAAATCACATTATTGGCGAAACCATAAGATCTAATCATCATTCTTTCTCTAACGGCTTCCCCTAATTGACGTAGGTTTTGATCCAAATGGAAAACGAAGTTAGTCAAAGGGATGGACTTTTGGACTCCAAAAAGAAAGAAAATGAGTGGAATCATTTATATCTGCAGACTTGCAAGTTGTTGGATATGATGTTGAGTTATCCAGCTGCTGACGCCAACGCCTCTGGTCCACAATCGCAGTTTCAATCATATAGTTGGGCCTTTGCTCCTTCACACGTTTATTACGAGCAAGATTGCAGTGCAGCAGAAATCACGAGTGATTATAGTGCATTTGGCGCTGGAACAGATGAATTTGTACCTTACCTGAGTAGGGTTTCATATTGTTTGAGCTCTCATCCAAAGACAAAAGTAGCGGATTTAGAAAGAAATATACGGGTTTCCAGGGAAGATTTGTATGAATTGAAGAAAATAGAAAACCTTTGGGATCTCTGGAATCCTTTTTTGTGCAGATTCACCGTGGAAAGCTCTAAGAATCAAGTATTCTACTGGCCTGATACGTCTTCTAATAGCTATTTCCAGCGCATGGAGTCATTCCTACAGGTGGATTTTTTAGAGTAGTAAATTAGTAACAGTTGATCGTAATAGATGCAATTATAGTGAACATGTAACAGTCAAGTCGATAGAATGTGTAGTATATAGTGTTATTAAAACAATCTTAATCAGCAGTACCTCTAAATCCCATTTAGAGCCCAGTCTATCTACCCTGTCGCTTAATAATTTATGTCACGAAAATAGATTGAGGCTGGGTTCTAAATTGATTGCAATATTATCAAAGAGTAATGTACAATATAGTGATCTATTTTATTTCAGTATACATATTATCGAGAGAACAAAATAAATATATGCATGGTCGAAATCGCACTCACCTTTGCTGCGAGAAGAACGTATGAATAAAAATATTTTTAACAAAAACAAGTTTTTTTTTCTTTTGTGTCCATTTTTTATAACAAACCATAAATCCAGTATCATAGAACACAGTATTTTTTCACAGTGCTATATATTATTTCGTAGACTTCTTACCCTGGAGGATAGATAAAGATACTTTGAATTTATTATGTAGGCTTGAGTTTTAATACCAGATTTACAGTAGGTGTCATTCTAGTGCTTAACGTAACTTAAATGCATTGAAATGGATTGGTAACATGGAATGAGCAATTACTTTAACCTCAGCTCTCCTACAATATATTTTGTATATAAATTCTTTATAGACATGTAGTCGTTTGCGAACACAAAAATACTTATTATTATTATCATTATGTACTCTAAACCTTTACTATGTAGTCACAAAGTAGGAATTTTCGAACTTCCCGTCATCATTATCATGCTTGAATATAATGTGAAAGATACTTACTTGATATGCACACATATCACTAATGTCTTTGGCAAGTGGATAATATGCCGCAGTTATGATTATCACTGTAGAGCATGCAGTAGATTTAAAAAGTTGACTATCGAATTAAGTGTCTGGAATTATTAGTTTGCCTTATTAGGCACAATGAGGAATATCTTTCATTGCACGCATTGCGTGCGCTTAATATTATGCTAGTGGCATTTAATGCATATTTGAATTATTAGACTTGCTAGCTAAGACACTTTGGAAAATGAGCCAATCCACTGTGGACCAAAATGCGTGATCACATAGTCATGGTAGTACATCATGATGCACAGAGGTTGACCTAGAATAAGGGAAGCCCATACAATCACATTCCCCCAACGAGGTCTTTCATTATGCTGTCCAGCTACAATTTTGCACAGCCAGGATAGAGGCAGTTGGGCCATCATTCCACAAAAGGCCCATATCTGTTGAATAAATGACAAATATTCATTATAATGTTTTGAAACCATGCATTTCAGACTGTATCATGGTGGACAAACCTTAAAAGTTCTTAAAGGAACAGAAACCAAGTACTCATGGAAAAAGGCTGAGGTAAAGAAAACCATAGTTGTAGCCAAGAATTTGGAATTTGTCGACTTAATAATAGGAATGTACAAATGGCGAACAGCCCAACGATGAACTGGAGTGTTCCAAGTCCTCCAGAATTTGTCAATATCTACAAGTTCGGGAAAATTATGCAATGGAAATGTTTATTAGGAGGCCTTGCAATCGTAATTTACCAATAAATTGAATTGATAATAGTGCTATGATAAATATACAAACATACCCGCGGAATTCCACCAATCTTGATAGAATTCTCGATCCGAAAATTTCAAGAGCTCGCCAATGATATTCAAATAGCAATGAAAAAATAGATAGAAGAAAACGAGCCAAATCAAATGGTTAGGAATCTACAACAAAAATTTTGGGTAAATAAACATAACTAATTTCAATTCTATGAAAAAAGCACAAATAATATAGTGTGCATACAGCAAGCTTTAACAAGCGTTCTTGAATTTTCATCAAATCCATATTAGAGAAAGGAACAAGTGAATTTTTCACACTGGGTATGATCCATTGCTGAAAAAGGCCTAGTACGAGTTGAATACCAAAAAAGAGTTCAGCCACTCGTCGAAGTAAAAATCGCTTTCGAATCCTATTTGTGCGTGGGAAATTCATTTCGTAGCAAAGGGTTGGTGCTGCCATGAAATAGTACAAGTCTTTTGCATTCAAGTTATTTGGATAGAAGATACAGTTTGCCTCCGAATTCGGATCTTCGAATGGATCTCCTTTGCCAAAAATGGTGTTATTTTGGCTCAAAGAAGATGAAGTGTTGCTCCCAGATCGTCTGCGTTTTCTTAAATGGTAATATGATCTACACCAATGGTTGACCTGGGAGTATATACATTTTTTACACTTGTGTTTGAGAACATATTACGTTTTCCGTAAAAATCTTCATACCTGGGAATAAGACCATAACTTCAAGAAAACTATGGAGTATGTAAAGCACACATTGGTGGATCCAAACAAAGAGAAAATATGAGTGCCCCAAGCATTAAATACAACGATTGGTGTGATGATCAACAGAAGTAAATTTGTGAGCTGTAAAAATATCAATTATAACATACGGAGGTTTTAAAAGATATTTTGATTCATACTACCTTACAGAAATTATTTTTACTCACTTGTGCCATTAAACCATGTTTTGGAGTAAGGGAATGATTGGCAAGAGCTTTTTCAATGATTAGAGCCACACAAATGTGCACATTTACATCTAAAGAAAAATTGCAAAAATTAGATTCAAGATATGACTTCAACTTTTGCATCAATCTATAGCTATAGCATGATAGTGTAAGGTGTTTACACAAAAGAACCATAATGGATGGTGGAATATTCAAGACGAATGGCGACTCCCCAAACACTACGCGAATCCATTCCCATGGATCAATTCGTATACCATATTTGATAACGTTCTCTAAAAATAAACGACAGCCTCCTATCACGAGAAGTAGGAATCCCCAGTTGACAAATCCACTGAAATTGTAAAACCCTGAAGACCAGGAGAATAATGAATCGCATGGATGATGTATTCTGAAAAAAATGAGGCCCAATAGTCGAATTAATTGGGTTTACAAATACATGAAATAATTTCCGATGGCATGTTATATATTTTTTTGTACGGTTTATCAGGGCGTCTGCTTCGTTTTTTTGCTTCCTGCTGCATTAATTGTTCCGCTGAAGTAGTGGACTTGACGCGTCTTAGATGCGCTTTTGCATCTTTCTCCTGTCCATCTCCCATTTTATTGTCCTTCGTTAGCCTGAAAATAGGATAATTTAAAAATATATAATCGTTTTGGAAAAAAAGTTCTCTATATGAAACTGAATTGTTGGTGTTGCACGTCACCCCAATTCAAGAATAACGGAGATGTTCTGCTATTAAAATACGTTTTCTAACTAAACATTATGTTAAACCGGAAATCGCACAGATTTTTTAAACCTTATTTAACATACTATACACTTACTAGGATAAACAATATTGAATCCTCCTTCCTAGTAATCCTACGCTCACTGTGCTGCATTTGCATTGATATTCAGTAGTTGTCCTAAATTTGTGTCAACTTGACATGCAGCTTATATAATGTTGACAATAACAACTGTACTCTAATTTATTTGACAAGAGATAAAAGTGACAATCATGGAATGTATTCAATGGTCATAAAAGCTGTCTATGAGCAAAGTTCGCTGTGAAATTTCTGATATGGAGACTAGGATTAAAGATAACCATTAATCGCTGGAGTCCAAACTCTGATTGTGTTACGCAGTTAATGTAATGTAACTTGTGCATGTTAGTTTAAACTCTTTGCTTGGAACCACAGTACAAGAGACTTTATGCAACTCATTTTTAGTCAAGATAAATGAATTCCGTGTCACACTTGGATGGTAGCACAGATTGAGTTTTAAACTTTGTCAATAATAATATTCCGTAAAAAAACCAAGTGAATTAAGTATTCTAAAAGTAGTAAGTTCCGCACCGGAATTTCTTTTTCAATACCAGCATACCTTAATTGTGGACGTAAAATGTAGTCTTTGATTTTTTCTCATGGATACAAAAATATAATCAGGTGAAACACTTGTACACCACAATTATATACACTAATATTTCTTGTAATTATATATGTGAACACAATTTTTTCATTTTATTGTAAAGCTCGGCGTTTTTGAATAAAAATGAGTCTGAAATTTGTTCGTTTTCTGTTGATTTTATTTATAAATTTATGATAAACATGTCAACATGTGAATCACGTGTATGTGAAATTCCTTCTCCTGAAAAGATGTGCGATTGCCTTGTTAGCTCACTATGTACTGGACTGGATGAAATCTATAGCCATATAGATATGTGCATGAAATAAATGACTTTGAAGATTACATGTAGTCCTTGCATTAAATATCCTCCAAAAAAAGTAAATCATCAAAGTATGCGTGAATTGAACGGATACCAATTTTACATTTTTGTGCTGACGCATAATCTGTCCTACAAAATGCAGTTGTGAGTTAAGTAACCATCACACACAATTTTCAGATGTTATATAGTTAGTCAATCCATCATATATATAACTCAACTTACTCAGTCAATCCGTCAGCTATACTATTGTAGACTAAATAGTGCATATATTATCGCCGCAATTCTCAAATAAACACTTAAATTTTCAATGTCTACATGCATAAATTTCATGCTTGACCATTTCGTGAGAAAATGAGCAACAACGTCTTATCAGCAACGCTAGTAAATAAACACATGCAAAAATGTTTTCCATTCCTTGCTTTTTAAGTTACAAAGCTATATATTGCTCCGGTAGCAGGTGAATTTTCCGTCTTTCAAATCATAAGCATAACCCAAAATTCGCATGTAGTTTATCAGCGGATGTGGCTTCTATTCTCCAAATAACACGTAACGTAATTGACCAAACAAGCATACAAACTGACTGTGTATCCATGAACCTACAAGACACAATCTGAATCGCAACAACACATTCTAGCAGAATATGTTGGTACCTAAAAAAGCAGGAAGGTGCTGTAAACACATTTTCGTGGAAGTAGTTAGTAGTAGCCATGAATTCACTCACTAACTAAAAGGACTCAGCTTGTTTTTTCATAAACTCCTTTATCTATAGGTCCTGCTTCATGTCATACACCATTCAATGTCCAATGTGTGGAAAGCTAGCTATAACTTAAAGTGCTTAGTTTACCCGTCGTACGTACATACTTACTAACTAACTAACAAACTACACCGTGGCTATCATTGGTTTGGTTATAGTTACGTACATTTTTCCGTTTATACGATACATGTCATACTAACTAACTACAATTTCGCTTACCAAAAAGTCTCACGGTATACCATAGGACGTCTCATCAAAGTGTTTATGTGTACTACGATCTTGGGCATGAATGTTTTTATTTAGTGCCCCCACGTAGTGACTATAATTTTACACTGCCGGGATGCTAGAGATGAATAAGCGGAGGCAACAAACCGAGGGCTTGTAGTTTCAAACTTTAAGGGGATCAGTAAAATGTAGGGGGCACTGTGACTACAAGTCTGCTCGGCAAGCAGTATATGAGGCTGATACACAAAAAGCTTATAATATTCGTTACTTGTGCCGACCGACTTGCCCTTACATACCTACTTACTTGCCAAACATTTGTATACCTATTGCTGCAACTGCAAACTGCTTTGGTTACAACGATTTCCAATATGATAAAGCACTAACTTAAGAGCATCTATTATTGTTGAGTGTGTTATTGACGTTACAGGAGATAGTTTTGTGTTGTACTCAAATGCATACAGCTAGTTAGTTAGTACAACAACTGACTGAATGCGAGAGTACATACTGACTAACTATGGATTTCAAAAGAAAAGTATTTTTTTCTTATTTCAAAGTTATTAATCTGATTCATCTGTAACAATGAACAATTTCAGTGAAATAGTTCTCAACTAGTAGAAGAGATTGACGTCCAGCTTTGACAAAGGTAGTATATTCTTTTATCAATGTTTGTGGTGGCAAGATACCTTTTAAAATTCGACTATTGGAAAATTATAGTCAGTTAAACACTTCAAATGTTTTTGGAGCTATTACTTTCATAAGTTCGTCTTCGTCATTTGAACACCTTAACAATTTGGGTCATTCACTCCGTTCGTTGTATAGCATTAGCGTATAACGCGAACATTAGTTTAATTGGAGGTTTGTATTTGGCGCCTAAGGATCGTGAAGTAAATGAGTGTTAAATGCTAACTGCAGTTGATTTGACACTTTATTTTCAGGATATTTTTAAATATTAATGATGAATTTTCAACGAAATGATAATAAACCTCACATTTATATATTTTTTTAAATAACAGTATTTGGTAGATTCAAAGTACATTTTACTCGTTGCAGGTTACAGTTGATGTTGGTTATTAATTACAAACGCGGGTTGTGTATGTTAAACAAATAGACTATACTCGGCTTTTGTTGTACCCTGCTTTTGATGAGGATTTGAGGATGACACATACAGTAGCCGCATTACTCATGATGAGCATGATGTTTTCTTTGAAATTACAGGTGTGAACAAATTGCTGAATGAGGCCGGTTGGTCTGAAATCCAGTTTGAGTGAATTAACGTGCGTCCTCCTTTCAGTCTCAATTTTTGACTAGAAGAACCGAATTATGAAGAAAATCGTATAACCGCACTAATGTTCAGCATAATTATGCGTCAATTATCTGAAATTAAGTAAGTAAAAATTCTATTTGCCTGCACTAACCTACTGAACATAGCACATCGTAGTTTGCGCATGCGTGATTGACTGATCTTTTTTACATAGATCGCGATTGGGTTATGACTCCGCTGAGTCTGAGCAAGTCATTGGCAATACAGAAACATCTGAAGAAATGGCAGGTGGTGGACCTGTAAAGCTCCAGAACGGAATTTTAGATAATGAAGCCGTACTAACTCGATCGAAAACCAGAGCTTGGAAGAAGAGTAGACGTAGTCGAAGTCCCCAAAAAATTGTTGCATCTAGCTCCTCTTCTCCTCGCTCATCTAAAAGTAGCCCCAGTCCGGACAATAAGACATGTACTCGACGAGGGACATACCAAAAATTTCGAAGAAAGCAAAATGGTATGAATGGAGATGCTTCTCATGAGATGGGCAACTTTAAGATGATTGAGAAGCGAATAAAGAAAGTGAGAGGAAGAAAATTTGAGACGGAGAATGACTGTCAGAATTTGGATGTTTTGAAAGATGCGTGTAATAATCGAAAGTTGGTGGTTAGACTTCCTGTATCTGCAATAGACTGTGTAGTGAACATCAGTTCAAAAACACTAAATGGTTATAGACTTAATGGGTTGACGGGCAATAAGATAAAGCGTGTGCGTGGACCGGACAAGAAAGTTCGCAAGAAAAAATGTAGCGATACTTCGGAAAAATCATCACCTGAACATCGTATTGTCAAACCCAAAAAAGTTGATAGTGAACAACTGGCATCTAAGAAGTTTAAAAAGTCGAAAATACGAGAAGTTGCAACTAAGAATTTACGAAAAGCTCGCAAAGTACGGACCAAAGCTACTTCATCATCTGGAAGTAGCCGTAGCTGCGACTCCTCATCTTCCGAATCTCCCAAAAAAAGGTTAAATTTTTTGTTTTCTACTCTATTACTCCTAGTTTAGTGTTAGCTCTGCCAAACTAATTTCTTTTTTTGCATACAGATTACGGGAAACAGAGCTGGCACACTTACTTAATTCCCCTATTCTAGAATCAAAACTCCGAAAGGGATCTGAACTTTCATCAGAGAAAGAAGATATTCTAGAGGATATTACTGTTACCCCTAAAAAGAAAGTTAGATCACCCTACAAAAAGAGGGCTTCGAAACTGTTCAAGACAAACGAATCACCGACACCTTCTTCTGTTCCGTACAACGGAGATTTGTGCAATGGGATCACAGAAGTGAAAGTGTTGAAAAAACGAGGTCGGAAGCCAAAAATACAGGGTAAATATTTCAAAGGTCAAACGACTTTTGAAGAAGATTCTCGAATTCCTCAGTCAGTTTGGTGCCCTATCAGTCCTTGTCATTCTCCAATTTCTCTGTCTTTGGAGCCCAATCCGAAAACCGTCCGATTCAGCCGTATGGTAGACGAAATGAGTTGGCAGTATTCGTTCGAGGTATGCATCACATTCCGATCACTATATACTAGGGGTACACCTGAAGCCTTGTACTTTCGTATATTTCTACGCGCGTACTTCTCCTGGCCAATCAGAGCAGACTACTTACCTACCTACTGATCCAATTGACTAGAGATTAACGCGCGCTGAAATATACGAAAGTGCAAGGCTTCGGGTGTACCCTTAGTTCAATCGTATGTGAACTCGATTCTTCCCTTAAGAATCATATGCTTACCTATGAATCTCATATGAACTTATGACTTACATTTGATTTTTTCTAGGAGTCACCCAAACCTTCTTTATTTGATACAAAGTACAATGGTCTAGAGTCGCAAGCATATCTTTGGAATGATCCTACAGCGCTCAAACTTCCATATGAAATGGAAAACCCATACCGAAAAAGTAGATGCAAGCAGCCATCACTAGCGAGAAAGTCACCCCGGTGTCATGCATCAACGCTTGCAATGCTATCATCAGAAAATCCTGGAGGCTCGTCATCCCCTGTAAAGCCTGTGGATGAATACATGTCAGTGTTCCCAGATCTCTCAACCATTGGTATAGACTCTGACCTGTATCCCATTGTATCAAATGATTGTCCTTCTCCCCCTCGTTGTTACAAGCCCATGTTGTGTTCTATTGAGTCCTCCCAAGCATCAATCCGTGGAAAAAAGAGGCGATGTAGTGGCAGAGACATCCGTCCTCTGAAGCCAAACTCTCTTCTGGCATCTTTCAAAACAAATCCCAGAGCTAAAGCTGGACCTACCAAAGATATCTCTATGGTTCAGTATGTATGGGATTCAATACAATACTTAGCAGATCCTTACGTTGTTGATCTTATTGCATCCTGTAAATCACCGGAAGAATTAAACGCTCTAAATAGTAACAGCAGTTCATGTTCAGGATTTACAGCTGGTGGTGGGGGGAAACGCATGGTGGAGGCTGCCGCGAGGAGAGCTTCTTTACGGAGTGGTGACACCAATGGGTGTCCTAGTGGTAGTGGTGCTGAGGTGTTAGAAATGCCTATATTGTGTAGTAAACTTTTAGTCTCTTCACCAAAGGGTTCCCCCAAAAATCACGCCAGTACAAGTGGAAATCTTGGGAGTAGTGTGCTCACGAATGGTTACGCATCTTCTTCGTGGGACGGCTCCGTTGAATCTCACAACAGGCTTTCCTGTCGATCTCCTGCTTTACGAAGCTGTAAGCATGCACCTTCCTCAAGTGGTAGTACAAAAGACCAAAATGGTCGAATGAAGACAGCTGTAATAGGTCCTGCATCACCAGCAGAGATTCGTGTTCCCAATGCTACTACCAATCCACTGAATAGTCCGAAAGCCATATCTGGATGTGCTGGTTGATGATATGGAAAAGAGCAGTAGTGAAAATTTAAGTAGTGTTAGTTGTTTTTGTTCTTTAAAGAATCAGCGGAGTTTTATTTTAGCGCTATGATGTTTTGGACAAGAAGCATGAAAACTATCAAGAAGACTAATATAGGCGAGGCCAAAGATTTTAAAGTTATTGAATACAATAATAATTAATTATCCCTGATGATTAGTATCTCCAAATTTATTTCCAACTATAGTCTCGTGTGAGTTAGTTAGGAATATGGAACTAAGACTTGACATGTTTTTTTCATATAAAAAATGAGTCGATCATAATGGGAAGAGGATGTCTATTTATTATTATTTTACAGTTTTCTACAATGTCTGAAGTTTGATATAAGATCTCTAGTTAGCTAGTTTCTATGATGCAGTGAATTTTTAAGCCTCATGGCTGATTTTTGTAACCCTTCATAAAACCCGGTGCGATGTTGATGTTAGTGAAGAATTGTGTGTGCAAAATAATTTGATGAGTTACTAAAATCCAAAATTCCGAAAACAACTTTTTCTTGAAACTTTAATTTATTTTTAGAGTAATATTATTTTGATTGGCAAACCAAAGGCATTTCATTCGTATTAGTGTTCCTTATCGTAAGTCTTGAAAACTCATTTATTTACCAAGGTAGTATTGAAAGTCCAACAGCTTGAAATGTTTTGATGCAAATATTGTTTTGTAGAAGCGAATTCATCTTAAATGTAAACAATCATGGCGTGATGAAAAGTAAACATTAACTATTCATGGTGGCTAGAAGCCGTGAGCAATGGTTAAAGCATTAAATAGTTTATTCGCCGCATCATGACTTGATTAATATAGAGGTTAGCCGAAGGAATTGGTTCTATATGTGAAGGAGCTTACAATTTAACCAAAATGTTTCGAAATATAACGGAAATGCATAAATAGAACCTAAATTTGAATGTAATCCTGTTAATGTGATTATGTACATGATAAGGTTTAGTTAGAAGCATAACTTGCAGTTGGCTTACTTAAAGTCAGTTGAAGGATATGATTGTTTGCTAACGTTTGCAAGTGAATAGTATTGTGTGATCCCTGACAAACACCTGGCTTTAGGTGTTTGGCAAATCAGTTAATCAGTATATGCTATTACATAGTAAGAATGAATAGGAAAGGGAAAGGTATTGTTTTTACGTTAGTAATTTTTGCAGATGTGGGAAAGATTCATAGTCTAGCCTATAGCTTGGTTAGAATTTGAATTCTTGAATCGGTGTACGGTTTTGGTTTCATATTTTTATAGCTCGCACAAGGATGTTGGTTTTGGTTTGTGGAGAAGTTATATAGTTTTTGGAATATTTAAGTTCCATAGTCTAGCCTCTAGCGCATTGTGAGTTGACCATTCTTTTATTGAGTGATTGACAAATTGAGTGCAAACAATGTGCACCTCGCAGTTTTTACGTTATGCATAGCATTTACATGCATGTTGGGTGGTGGTTTCACATGCGCGTGTAATGTTTTTATGCTACTTTTGCATGAATCAATATTAACATTATGGTGAACTCTTTTTTATGTGAACATTTTAGTCCTTAACATCGCATGGGTATCTTTAAATGGATGATCGTGTATTTAAAGTTTGTATTATTATCACTGCCACAATTTGTAAATAAAGTGTTATCATGTTTTGTATTGACTTATACTCGAAACTGGTGTTATTTGCCATGATATTTTGACTTCCATGCCAAGTTGTGGTAATGTATCAAATATGAGAAATAAGGAATGAAAAAAATTCTTTGTTTAATTCATTTATTTGTACGGTCACGTCATACCAGACAGAAAGTTTCACAAAAAGAATCCAAGCCTATAAATGGGCATTCATCCAGTCTAGTTGCGAATTCCAAAGCATCTTTTTTTTAAAGTAGCATGAGAATTTCGTTGTGTACTTTTGAAATCAGCACTATAATAAATTCAATCATTCAACTAAACATTTCGCTATTTGTGGTAGTAAATTTGACACAGTTTAGAGATAAAAAAGAAAGTTATCATAACACAGATCATGTTTTATTACACGTACAATGAAATGCGTATTAGAAACTCGATTCACTTTTTAATAAAAAGCGTTTCAAAAAATGGCTTGTATCAACATGCGCGCTAAGTATCTTATTACTCCGTACAAGTATTTTTTTGGCACATTGCAATAATCTACAATGGTTACGAAGTTTTGGAAAAATTCATTTTAGATGACAAGACATTGTGTAATTTCCATGGGTCGTCATCCAATTCCTATCACTAGCAATAATTTATATTTATTACTTCTGTTGTATCCCCTCTAATAGGTTCTAAAAGCGACTTACTAAACAAAAGAATTCCGTTCATAATTTCAAATAACAAATACCTTTTCTCACTCGTCTTCTGACTAACTAACTAACTAAATAAAACTAAATAATGGAAACGACCGGAATAACTCTTATCAGGAATAGCATTTTCAAGCTATACGAGTCTTACTTACTTAGCCCAGATAGAAAACCGTTCAAATATCGTGTCAGTACAAATAGAGACGTTATAAAGACACCATAGTTCATTCCACCTTAACATTTCTATGTAGCTTAATTAGTTAGAGAGCACACTTCCTTTGTTACAGGATCCAATCCTAACAATAACAATTAATAGGTCGTAATTTCGTATAATTTCTCCTAAAATACCTTTTTAAAGCTAACAAGATCACCGATTCTAACATATTATCATGAGAACAACATGAGCAGCATTCCACAAAGGAGACCCATTCACCACAACATTCTTCCTCCAAGTCTCCCAATAGATGGCGTCCACAAATCACCCAAAAATCTAGTCAGTTTAAACATTGCACTCTGCAAATCCAAATTACGGGACAAAATCCCTGTTTGATCTCTCTTGCAGTCATGTTCAATAATGCTAACTAACGGGATGTCAACTTCAAACCTTCATTGAATAGGACTCTTTCACAGAAGGCTCTTCATCCGTTGCCCCTTCGGGAACACCCCTCTCTTGATTGCATTCTGACAGATTGCTGCCCACATTACTACTGCTGCTGCCACTGCTCTGACTACTCCCGCTCCCCAAACTAGTTGTGACCGACCGGGGTGGAACAGGTGGCGGAGGATTGTAATACCTAATTGGAGGACCATAGTACCGAATAGGAGGTGGTTGTTGAGTCGGTGAAGGAGTTTCTGGCACTTTTGCTTGTGGTGGGAATGGCTGCACAATCTTCTTAGGATGAGCCTCAACAGACAGGGCACCATAATGCAAATAGACAGGACGCCCGATGACATTGGGCACTCTTCGAACCGTCCCATACAACTGCTGTTGTTGTTGAGCACCGGCCACAATCATGGCATGTGTGGGCCCATTATTACTACTACTGTTGTTGGTAGCACCTGGAGGAAGCGTCCCGTAGTGGGCATGGTGAGCGGCACTCATCACCACAGGAGTACTGGTTCCACTACTACTACTAGGATTTATTGAGCTATTATTACTACTACTGGGTGGTAACTTGGCAGACGCCATAGATAAGTTATTGAGAGGCTGCTGCTGTGGTTGTTGACTAGTGACACTAAGACTACTACCACTAAGATTATTTGTGAGCACATGAGTAGAGAATCCTTGGGCTCCGTTATTAGTGGGTGGTTGAGGACCCATGGAAATGGAATGGGAATGGTTATGGTAACTAACATGCGGATGGTTATTGTGAGGGAGAGTGGACACACTCCAAGAATGGGGTCGGTTAAAACTGTTGATGCTGGCTTGTTCGAAGGATTGGCGCAACATTTCAAAGTGAGCCCGAGACTCTTCTGGTGGGGGTCGGGGGGAAGCGCTTTGTAGCTCGTAGTTAAGAACGCGAACGCTTTCGGGTACACCGGGCAACTGCTCATATACTGTGCGAGCATTTTCATATTGAGCCTCGACAGGTACTGGGGTATCGGCACCACCTGCAGCTCGCATGGCAGTGAATTGCGCAAATATTTGGTTAGTTGACGAAAATTTGGGCTTGATTCCTTTGACAGAGGGGCGACGAGAGAAACCATAGTCGTCCCCTCCTTCGTCTGTATATCGTTTCCGAAGTCTCTCGATTCGCCCAGAGTCTTCTGTGATGAAATTCTCGAGCTCGTTTTCACTACCTTTGAGTCCTTCGTCAATATCTTCCAGGGTATAACTGATTTGTTTGATTTTGGCTTCGTTTGCCAAATGAATGGGTGGTTGTCGAACGGCGGATTGCACAAACTCTTCATTAGTTGACGTGCCTGCGTCAGATTTTTTATTCCCGGGAAGAATTATGCTACCGTTTTTATCCCGAGAGGGCCAGGTTGCAAACCCCGATTGACTTCCATCACTCCCCTCTTCGTCGTCTAGTGAGGTGAGCCATCGTAGCTTTTCTACAAGGGAGGAACATTCTGTTTTGTTCTTTTTTATTGTCCGGAGTCGCAATGTGGAATCTACGGCTAGACGAATCTGCTCCGAAGTTCGCAATGGTGCTGTCCCTGTGCTCACTTTGGAAGGACCAATGCTCCCTTGGGCTTCGGAGGCGGAATGTGTCGGCGTTAATTCGGAAGCTCCTGGGGAGGATTCTAACGTTTTCGCATTTGGCTTACAACTGCAACAGAATATGGACAATTTGTTAGTGCTGTACGCAAGGTATGCAATCAAAAGTAGGGCAAGCAGCAAAAAAACATGTTCACTACATTTACAACTTACTACTATACAGTTTTTCACTTGAGTGAAAATTTACAGGACACAAGAGTGGAGATATAATAAGCACAAATAGTAATTGGCTCTCTTTTACATTAAATGCCAATTGGACGTGCTACTAACTAACTGTAGCTAACTTTTTCAATTGTCAAAAGTTTCAAGGCCTTTTTATTGCATGCATTATCTCGTGGGGTAGTTCCATTAAAGCAATAAAACTTGTAGTTTTACAGTGCAGAGAATGCAATACTGGACACAAAAGCAGATTATACAATACGCGTCTTCAAATTAGTGCAGAGACGAAAGAAGCATTTGCAATACCAGTGCACCGGGAGAGTATATTATTATAGCACACATGAGGTACAACTCACTTTGCAAGTGTTTCTTTCTCTTGATCACGATCTCGTTCCGTGCATTTGACAACATCAGGTTCCTCTGGCGGTGTGACGACTTTTTTGCCGTCAGAACTATTGCTCCTCCATAGCCTACCTCCTTTAAGAATTCCACCCAACCTACAGTAATAAAAGTAATCACTATAAATCTTTCCCCCGTATAAATCATTGGAGGAGGGCATGTATGGAATTTAGATGACTAGACAATTAGGAAAATCACTGTGAAAGCTTTTTATATTTGATTCCGTCATATGTTAACGAGCATGATTTTTAAGGCTGCATTGGCTTACTACTGATGTTCAAAAAATTACTTTTCACGCACAGTTTGTGTAGTGAAAGCTAAAAGAAACCAAAAAAGAGGGCTAGTGCAGCTAAAAGGATTAGTTTAGTTAGAAAAACTCTATGGTCTCATCGTTTTTTAATATCTCTGCTTTCTAGACGCGCTCTATAGCTTGCAGATATTTTACGTGCACACAGTGAAAAAAAAAACACTCTACTCTTTTGTTTAAATATTTTGTTTGCCAGCAGACATACAAGACGTCGTCATCTAAAAGCTCTTTTTAAAACTAGAGCTCTACTATTATGATTGATCTAAGGATGTTCCATTCTTGATATTGTATAAAGAGTGAACTGAAATATGAGAAGTAAATGTTTGAAAAACTAATATCATACAAGTGCAAAAATTGTGTGCTTTTCTATATTTTCATCATGCGCGGATTTTATTCGGGTCTATCCTTTCAATACTCACTCACTACACAAATAGTTACTAAAATATAAACTTTATACAAGCTTGAAAATATTTAGTACACAAAATCTTCAATCTCTTCATTTATGCAACGAATATATTTTCTTTATTGTATTAAACGCGTTCAAACTGATGTCTCCCCCGTGTGCTCTAGTTGTGAATTATTTGCACACAGCTGGAAACTTATCGTATCTATCACACATTGACTGTGGTTGATTTACTTTGGAGACTTTATTTAGAAACAAAACGAGTTTCTTTCCTTACGCTGCATAAATTACAAGACTTCACAGCCTTCAATGCACCCTCAATTAAACAGTTACGACGCATCTTCTTCTGGGAACAAACAGTAAAAAAAAGCTTACACAACTTTTGTTCAGCTAGATCAATGAGAATTGAGACTATATCCTCTACTTTCACTACCGTCATAATAAAAACTTTCCCACTATACTCTCTGTCTAATAAAACCAGCCAATTTACTCTCAAACTAACTAATCCAACTTTTTTTTGTCATTAAGTTGTCTACAGTTAATTTGTTAGTTAAGTTATTCACTATAAAGAAACGAATAATCTCCATTGATTGCCAAAAAAGTCTTTTAAAACTAAAAAAATCAACAATGAATGACAACAAGTCAGTCCTTTTACTGCCATATGAAATGGAGTTGATAACTTGTTATAGAGATCAAATAATGGAAAAGCATGGACTACTGAACAGGAACAAAAGCATTATATACTTTGAGCCAAAAGAAGGAACTAATTACCTAGATACTTTCTTTTTTGTTTCTTCCACTCCTTCCTCCTCGTGCTCTCGGATTTCTACTCCGTTCATTGCTGTCGTGGGATTTTCACGGAGAAAAACTTTTCTTCTGGCTGCTGGTGGTGATGGAGGCGTCACTCGTGTAACATCTGTAACACAACATGTAATGTGAAAAACCAGATTTTTTTAGCTCACGCCCTGTCATCTTTAAACGGGAAAGCCATCTGGTAAGAGCCTCATGTTTTACCAAGTTTAACCAACTAACTATTTCAATGAATCGTCTCAGTCAGTCAGCCTCAAAGAATGAAGTACTATGAAATATTAATCAGCTTTCACACATATATACATGGGCGTAAGACTAGGTTAGGCATTTCCTTTATGGGTCGATAACTATAAACGTTTTCCAGATAGCAATTCACTAAATAATCTATATAGTAATAATGTAATCACCCCGCGGATAGACAAGCTTTTCCTTTCCAAACAGACTTTTAGTTAGTTAGTTAGTTTGCTAGTTAGTTAATGAGACTCGTTACTTTCTCCGCTGCAGCCAGAGTTGGATACTTGGATACTAGCTAACTAACTATTACATTTTTGCGCCCGAGTTATTGAATGTAATAAATAGTTTGTATAATACATAAATACACTATTCATCTCATTCAGCTCATCTTGGGCAAACAATGTTGCTATAAAGTTTTCTACCAAATTATAAAGAAACTATATACAACACATGCATACTTTTGTATGCAAATGGGATCTTTTCAATGGGAAAAGTTGTTGCAGCCTATTTTTTTGCTCATACTCAAATTTTAATAAAACTCAAACTACTAAAAACTTCTCATACACTCATATTTTTAAAAACTTTTTTAGAGGACTATACTAGTCCTCTAAAAAGTGGTAGAAAATTTTTGCACTGAATCTTAGTTAGTCAGTTATTTAAAAGTTAGTTTTTAGCAACCTCCAAAAGAGGGTCATTCATGGATACACATTTTATGTTGAAAAATGCGCACCATCCTAATAAAAAGTTTTCATGATGCATTGAAAAATCTACATTTTTCAACTCTAGAATCCATTCCATTCTTCTTGACTACTTCCTAATTTCTTATCTAACTAGCTATAGAAAACATGAGCACAAATTCATTGTCCATCCATCATGTATGAAAGTAATCAATAACATTACAGACGTCAATGGGAAACGAATACATACCAGGATCGCTTGAGTCTTGCGGGAAAAATCGATCTTTGTACCCCTCAGGGGGACTCAATGTAGGCGGATCATCAAACTCAATAGGAGGGGGCTCAAAAATGAATGTCTGATGTGAATGATGATGATTCAATTGCTGCTGCTGCTGCTGATGGTGATGATGATGCTGCTGTTGTTGCTGCTGCTGCTGCATTTGTTGATGTTGAAGTTGTTCATAGAGGAATTGTTGATGCTGCTCCTCCTGCCGAAGTCGATGGTAGTCATCCTCATGGATCCAACAGGAGCATTCAGCCTCATAGAATAGGTTGAGAGACTCGTTGAAAGTGACATTCCTACGTTGCTTTTTACTTAGGCCTGGTTTCCGCAAAACGGACCGCAGTCTTAGCTCTCCCGACAGTCTCTGGTGCATTTTCTCTGCAAATTAATACAAACATATGACTGATTAGTTTGTTCCATGATGGAATCTACAAACCTACATGCAAGGATTTCAGACTTTTGCAAGACTCAACAAAAAATGAAAAGGACGAATGCATGTTTGAAATTGTATTCATCTTACATAGAGTATAGTGAGTGAGCTAAAACCTCAAAGAGAAAGTCAAAAGGTACGAAATGAATCTCCTACATTACATACTATGTTCACGGGTAGTAAGAGTGGTTTGCTGTGGATATAGTTAAGTGGCCAAAAGTAAGTATATTATATTTTACGTGGCTTTCAACAACAAACAGTGTTGGTTTTGCTTAAAATGAAAGTTTCGGCGGAATGAAGACACTCCAGGTTAATTGAGTGATCACTCAAGGGAACAAAATAAAAGTAAATGGACGCAATACACTTTCTTTGCTTAGACACTACCAACTATAACTAAAGCTAAGGCTGGTGTGCAATTAAATTCTATGTGAGTCAGTTAGCTAATAGTCCAAGTACGATGCATGCAGTCGGCATAGCTCGTCTAACGAACTAATGTCTTTATTACCAAGAGATATTATGATAGAAGCACTTGCAAGGAAATGCATAGCTAGCTAATGTTTGTCTCTTTATTTCACACACACATATTGTTGAATAAGTGATTAAAATGGCGTTGACGGCCATGCTTTGTACAATCAAATGGGACATAGTTAGCTAGCAGCAGCTGTGGAACTAGACACTACATCCTGAGAGAAAACGTAGCCCGGTCTAACTAACTGAGTGAAAGGGAAAAGGATGTTGCAAACACGTCATTCGCACTCTGCAAATGTTTGTGCACATTAGTTAGCTTGTGAAGTGAGCAAAAGTGTGTATGTATCTTCATTCAAAATTATGTGTGTCTGTTCCCCAAAATCCTTGCCGCAGTATGTCAGATAAACTTTTGTGTTTTTCAAATTCCTGTCCTATTATTTACTAACTAACTAACTAACTAAATTTATTAAATTTGATACTCACATGAGTTTCTAGCAATAGATGCACACAATCCCTCACCCTAGGACAAAGTCTTTAACTTTTTTGCATTTTACTTGGCTCCTTTGTTTGTCATTTGATAAACTTTGGTGCCCATGTTCATTATTTGCTTCTTCCTCAACTTAAGTAAACTCAACTCACATGGATGAGTCTTTGCACGAAGCTCTAAATATAACTCTCTTTGCATGCTAATGGTATGCATGCACAGAAGAAAGTGAATATGCATGATACATGGCCAAAGGAATATGAAGCTCGTAAATATGGATTCAAATGGGATGCTCCAATCCAGTGCAAGATGCTGCAACTAACTACTTCTGTACATTTAGCTTGAGTAAAAGTATATGGGTCTTGCTTCAGAAGCTTTCCCTGTGCCTTCAACTATACATTAATTTTACGCAGACAAACTCAAGTTCTGTTCAGGCAAGCGACAGTTTATTATGGAACAGGTCTACTTTTGTATCTATATCGTACTCACTGCTGACGCACACATGCATTAGTTAATAGTTAGTGAGTTTGTTAGATAGGCCTGGAAGGTAAGTGAAAAACACATCTCCCAAACATAAGCAACAAAAGCCATGTTATTTTAAATAAACATTCGCAATACAATTAGAAAGAGACTAGTAGAGTAGAAAATAGCATAACATGGAGTAATTAATGCAACCAGAACCAAGTAAGTTGTGAGTAGTCAGTTAAGTTTTCCTTTCGGCGAGTCATTAACAGTTACACTTCTACTAACGAGTATATATCTAGGAGCAGTTCTGGAATTCTGATTAAGTTGGCCATACCAGAAAACATGTATTTATGTTAGTAGGTTTAGGTTGGTTACCATCCATTTGTTTGAGAGAGTGAAGAGTGAATGCATAAATATATTTCAGGTGTGTTAATTACAAGCACGGGTGATTAGTAGAGACGAAACAGAGGAGACACAAAGCAAGTAAAATCACAAGTTGAAAATTAGTTGTGGAATTGTGAAAGTCGGGTTACACAGTTGTTATTTAGTCAGTTAGATGGGTTAATAGCGTGACGTCAAAACGAGCTTTATTTAGCTTGACGGTAAAAAGTGGATTGATTCTTTTGGCATGCAACGGTAAATCAATTTTTTGAAGCGCACAAAGCTTAATTATAATAGTAGTTTGTAAGAGAACAATCAAGTAAGTTTTCCTGTTTGCAAATATAATCTACGAGTAAATTATGGAAGCATTGAGAATACAATGGTGAACGTGCTCCGTGATTATAAGTAAACAAGAATAAATTGATTCCAGCAAGGGCAAACAAACTACATGTCCTTTCGCAGTACTTAATAGTGTGTGTGGAGTAAACATTTTTGGCCAGGGAATTTAAAACACTACAAGGGAGCCTTTCACATGAATGCCTCATCAAAAGTCCATTTGTAATAATGCCAAATGCCTTTTCCTGCAACTTCCATCACGGATCTCCATTCACTCAAATTCAATCATGCTAAAGCATATGCGAGGCTTGAGAACATGGCCCAAGACCAATTTGAAGGGACGTGAGAGGGAAAAAAAAGTACGGGTGGAAAAAATTCCTTAAACAAGTGATCGATTTCTTGATAGTCTATATACATGGAAAGGGAATAAATTTTCTCTTTATTGCCAACATTCTACAACAGTCATTCGTTTCCATATGTCGGATGTACTTTCTCCATTCCCTGAGAACCAGGACAGGAAAAAGTGGAAAATCTATTGTATTTTTTGCCACTCCAGTTCCCTTCATAAATGTTCATAATGTAGTTTGTCTATATAGTCTGCGCTTCTAAATTTTATCAACCTTTAGTTGATAAAACAAAACTTGTCTTTGTAGTAGACAGTTTGTGTAAACGAATCCACCTCTTGTCATATTAGCTGATATTTGTCATTTGTCTACTTATTTTTATGTCTTTCATATGTTCATATGTTTGCTTTTCTTGTGGTTGTTTGGCAATTTAATCAAGCAGATATTCTTAACCTCTTTTTTTCAAGTGTGCAAAAATAAATAGTATCATTATTTTTAAAAAAAAATTACAGATATTGCTTTTTTATTTGACCTCTTTGTCCTACTCTGTATCCCCGTATCGTTAACTCATTTAGTCCAGTGTATTTTACACTGTAATGTCCGGTTAAAACCAAAGTGCGGGATGAATGTCAGCATACAATTTTTTTCCTATCGCATCCAATGTTTTACTTACTCAGCTAAAATTCGAATTCCAAATTTTTTTCCGAATTGTCAATATGAACTGGTTTTAAGCGTAGGCTACAATGTTCTCGAAAACCTACATTGTCAATCGTACATATTTGTGCCTAAATAAAAAAGCGCAGTGGTCACTAAAACCACACAAAATGCCAAAAACGAAAAACTGCATACCTGGATTTTTCTCGTCCAAAATTTCACTCAACTGGCTATCACTAAACTCGTCCTCACTCGGAACTCGTATTGAAGACCGTTGATTTCTTTGTGAGAAATAATTCAACAAATAAGTCTCGCTTTCACTGCCCACAGACAGACTAAACAACTGGGGGACCACATTAGAGTAGTCACATAAATCAAAACTTTCAGTCCCATCATCAGCAGTATTATTATTATTATTTTTCACAACTCCACACCCACTGAAATCGTTTCCCTTACAATCCTCCGGTTTATTCAAAACTACTTGAGCACCATCTTGTCTTTTTGGAACGATTTTATTTTCTTCTCCAATATCTACACATTCTTTCCCAACAACATTTGGGTGAGCCCCCGTTTGAAAACTGTTAGCAGTTCCTTCACCTAACACGTCCGTTTGAATTTCCTCCTTGGAGCAGGGAGCAGTGACAACTGCAGTGTTTTTGGCTACTTGCAAAGGGAGCAGCAGCAACTGATCTGAAGCAGCAGCAGGTTCTGCAGGTTGTTCGTCGTTCCGAGGGTGGAGTCTACGGGTAGAGCAAGAGTTCGTACTGGAAAGAGCCGGGTAATCACGGGTCGATATTCCAGTTCCCCCTAGAGCATGCCCATTCTCCTTCCTATCGATTTCACCGTCCCATTCAGTCTCATTCGTAATGGTTGCATCCGAGTCTGAGTCACTGTCACTACTACTACTATTACTACTACTACTATCACCAGCAGCGCTCCTACCATCATCTCCCCTTAGTAGTCTGTCACTTATAACCACATTAGACTGAGAGGCACTTGTTTCTTCGTCATCCAAATTGTCCAAGCTGTACGAATGGTCATCTGCCCACTTTATTTTGGCTCCTGTATATGGGAAAAAAAACACGGTAATTCCCAGATCTCAGGTACTTGTATACACTACACACAGTTAGTCAGGTAGCCAACAAGTAAGTAGACATGCAATTTATCTTCATTTTGGATCACTATGTATAGTTAGTTAGAAAGCTACCTAGTAGTATTAGTGTCTTTAAACAACGGCTTATACTAATGTGTTCAACTTTCTAACTAACTAACTAACTAACTAACTAACTAACTGCACACAAACAAACACAACTACAATGTACAAGTAGGGCAAACTTTGGGGGAGAAAGTTAAAGTGCAGTCCCTGGGAAATTATTGCATGCAAAGATGTGTGCACAGAATTACACATGACACGAGTTCATTGGCAGAGTATATATGGGGGTTTGCACTGGACAGTGATAAATTTTAATAATAGGTTGGATTGATTTATCATAAGTGGAGAGAACATAAATGAAGGACTTGTTGCTTTCAGTCTTAGATCTAAGTAAGATAGTAAGGAAAGGCACTACGTGTACGCACAAATGAGTTGTGTGTAGTATGCATGAGTGGAAGAAAAAGGATTAAGAAATTCCGTGGGAATTTGTAGTGCAAGTATTGATTTTATAATCTGGTTACTTTCCCCTACTATCCTAAACTTGTAAGGTAGGTACTATGGCAGAGATCCCATTAACTGGATCGTTTACATAAGTTGTTATACACGGACTTTGGGAACTACTCATGTATAGCTTCATCCTAATACAGATCCAGAGCATATGAGATGCAAATATGGGTAGTTAGTTAGTTATGTTCAGCTAGCTGGGTTATATGCCGAGTCAGCAAACCATAGTGTACATATGTATTGTGCAGTAGATTGCGAAATGGGAAACTAACAGTATATATAACTAACTGGGCGTATTTCATAAACGGAAAATATCAGTGGAAAAGCATAAATAGCACTATATACAGCCCAAAGTTAAAACCAACACCATTCCGCATGGGGATAGAAATCATAATGAGCTAAGAGTATTGTTTCCCAGCACTCTAATAGAATCAAAGCTATCCCATCATCCATAAAATTCATGGTATGTAGAACTGTGAGTGGGTTAGTTAGTTGGAATAGCTGAAAGTAAACTATAAAAAAAATTTGCAATTATCTTTCCTTACTGCGTGGCGTGGCCAAACCACATTCCCTGGTGATTCTTTATGCATAGAGGGAAATGAAAAGGAGCTGGAAACTATAAAACGTGTATTTTGTTTTTGTGAAACAAAAAGCTGTAGCCAGTCTTGGTTTACTTATCACATTGAGCACGCTACGGGAGAAGAGAAAGAATTTGCTCTTGGGTTTAGGAAAAATTACAGAACTCGAAAGTAAGCCTCACTTAGCTTGCAGCCTCAATGCATATAACCACACGTTCGGTGAACACAGACATTGTGCACACAGTACGACTCTTGCTCAGCCAACTATCGATCAAACGGCCCACAAAATAAGCAGAGCACCAAAAAGGAAAACGAGATGAGAAAAAAAGAGCGACCCAAGTTTGTCTGTGTATTGGCCCAGACTGTCAGTGGCACTATTCAAGGAATGAAGAAACCGCTACATTTTTTCAGTTCAACGAGATTTTTTTATGTGCCGCTTCATATCGCACATTATGTCGTTTGAGTTGATTTGATTTCTGATCACGAATACACTCTCTTGACATTTTTTTTCATATCAACCAATTTGCTGGTAGGACTCAAAAGAAAACTTGATCTGTGTGCCAAGTTTGTGACAACACAAAAGGGATATGATACAGATAATGATGATGATACCTGGGACTGGAGGGAATAAGTTACCACAAGTAATAAGAAAAAATACAAGATAAAAATAACTATAACTATCCACCAAACCAAAGCAAAAGCAAGGCATACATTACTCAAGCGTGGTTGGTTTCCACTTGAAGTGGGGACAAAGTATTCCCCACATAATGGGCTGAATTCATCGATTTAAAGCTAATTAAATGTAAACAAGTTTCTTTACAAATTAAGGTTTCTCTTCTTGAAAATTCGATTTTTTCGTATAAAAATAACTGAATTTCCAAGGTGAAGCGAAAATGCGTATTCATGATAGGCATATTTTTTCACAATGTACCACTGTAGAATTCCAACTCGATGATTATAAGAAACTGAACAAGACTTTTACACATATGGCACAACACATTAAAAGGGAAAGTTTCTAAACTCTCAGTTCTGGCCAAAGGGAAAGCCTTTTCACATGCAAAGTTATCTTTAGGGAAAGTTTTATTACCATACAAACCATTGAGATACAAACGACTTTATTTACTTTTAATCTTTCTTTCCAAACTCCTACATAATAGGGGTATTCACGAGCACCGGGGTAACGGGGTATAAGGGTATAAGGGTAACTTTTCTCCATTTAAATACATTACAAAAATTTACCCTAATACCCTTATACCCCGTTACCCCGATGCTCGTGAATACCCCTAATATGAACTCATGCACGCAACACAAAAGAAAATA